>Ga0182027_10012065_pt1 | contig 12158 bp, 9 predicted proteins | sample 712E1DmetaG_FD_121300 | JGI IMG/M metagenome (GOLD analysis project Ga0182027, IMG submission 121300) | Permafrost microbial communities from Stordalen Mire, Sweden - 712E1D metaG (Illumina Assembly) | ecosystem: Environmental > Terrestrial > Soil > Wetlands > Permafrost | place: Sweden...
AAACAGCAATTTGTTAACGGTGAAAAATACGGCAGGCCAGCAGACGAGTTATTCTTTGGCCGACGGAAAAGGTTTTGGCATTATTCACGCCATTAAATTTTCCGAAGGCACGATTGTTGTCGGGTGCGATTCCGGATTAAGCATTACCACCCCGGTTAACGGTGTGCCCGGTGCTTGGACAAATCTTTCAACAAAGCCGATTAAAGAGGTCGTAGCCAAACACGGACAAATTTGGGCCCTCAGTTATAGTAACGATAATATTTTGTATCGCGATAGCTCCGGAACATTGTTGAGTTATAGTTATGCGAATATTCTTATTCCGGAGCATTGCGACATTGACACGGCCGGGAATTTTTGGCTGTCGTATCACCGCAATATCGGTACCAACACCGAAGAAGCGGGTTTGATGAAGTTTGACGGCAAAAATTGGACAAAGGTTTTAGTCACAGAGTTTAATTTCATTAATGCGCTGATTGACACTATCGCATTTGGCATAATCAGGGTTGATAAATACAATCAACTTTGGTTTGTCAACGATGTATTAACGGACGGTTATACTTTTTCACTCGGCAAGATTGATCTTACCAGAATGAGTATTGAGAAAATTAATTATGTCGGTGTGATGAATCCGTCTACCGGCGCGAATTATCCGGCGCCGTTAAGCTGGACACCGCTTACCGTGACAATCACACCTTCCGGCGAAGCGTTGATTGGCGGAATTGGCTGCTTTGTCCGCGTGGACTACGGCAGTTCGGTTATCTGGCATCCGGTGGTTGCCAAAGTGCCGAGTGTTTATCAGAAAAATCTCAGCGGATATATTTTTGATCCGCTGGGACGGCGCATCGCATCAGCTAATTCCTTCTCGATAAATTTGTCAGCCGGAAATTATTATTCTTGGCCGGTAAACAGTCGAAAAGCTGGAAATATTTCTGTGTTAAAATAAGACAGATTTCAGCACATTCATCAAGGCTCGCAATATTAATTTATTGTGAGCCTTTTAATTTTAACAAAGAGCATGGAACATAAAGCAAAGAGCAGGAGGGAAAAATATCAGATTTGCACGAAGAATAATGATTTTTTAAACTTCGAATTTTATAATTTTGACCAATATTTAATTGTGGATTATGTTCTTTGTTCTTTGCTCAATGTTCCATGTTCGTCCTATTCAACATTTTTCCCGATTATGTTATAATTAAAGCAGTAAAGGGAGCGAACTTATCCCCATATTTTTGTGAGTATTTTTGTCATTTTATCAGACGTAGGAACGCAATATTTTGCGTTCTGAAAATTCAATATGGCGACGACCACCGACACAAGATTATCAGGCGAACAGGTTTTGGCCGGTTATAAAAATCAACTTGGCGCCGCTTTGAATATCCCGGGAAATCAAAATGTTAATCGCGGCTCAGCGAGCGAAAATGTTTTGTCCGGCTATCGAGCTCAGCTGGACGCGGCCAGCCGTTTGAACCGAGAGCGCGCCACACCGGAATCGCCGGAAGAAGCGGAGGAAGGCAATACTCTGGGACAAAAAAAAGGCATTGCCACTAAGGCCGCAGATGCGAAAAAAGCGGCGGGAAATCCGGCTATGGCCGGAGGAATGTCTGGCGGTGCAGGAGGAATTTCCGGCGGCGCCTCGGCTGGCACTTCAAAATCGTTAAAAACATCCTGGATGAATATGCTTGATCCTTTTGCCATTCCGTTAGCGCTGGCTTATATCAATATTCATGTTTTCGGTCATTCGGTTTTTGGTGAAAAAATTTTTTGTGCTTTGGGTGAAGAATGGATTCCAGCCAATATGCGCACCGGAATGTCTGCCAAAGAGTTTAAGAAAGCGGCTAAGATGATGGGTTTGGTGGAAATAATTGTTTTATGTTTTTTGGATCTGCTCGCTCTGTTCGCGCTTCTCGGAATTTTGGCCATCCTCGTCGAGATTGCTTCGTTTTATTCTGACAGTTTGGTGGGCAAAGCTCAGCAGATTTTTCAGGCAATTTCAACACTGGGTTGGGGAACGGTGTCGGCCATCACAAGTTTGTTCTAGCTAAAAAGAAAATGGATAAAATAAAAAATATTTTTAAAAAAATATTTAAGAACAAAAAAATTGTTTCGTTTTTTGTTTTATTTTTATTGGTAGGAGTTTTTGTCGTCGGCGGCCAAGCGCATGCGGCTGATGTCGGCTCGGCCGTGGCTACGATTTTAAGCTGGCTGCTTTATCCCATCATCTGGATTATAACCCAATTGATTTTGGTTTTGTTCTCAATTTTTCAGGGCGTTTTAAATTACAACGGTTTTATCAACGCCACTCCGGTGGTTAAAGGGTGGGCGATTGTCCGCGATCTTTGCAACATGTTCTTCATCGTGATTTTATTGGTGATTGCTTTTGCCACGATCTTGCGCGTGGAGGGTTATGACATAAAAAAGATGGTGCCGAAATTAATTATTATGGCCATCTTGATAAATTTTTCCAAAACTATCTGCGGTTTAATTATTGACGCGGCCGATCTAATAATGAACGCTTTTGTCAGCGCCTTCACAGGCTCAATGTCGGGTAATCTAACAACCATGCTTGGCTTGCCGGCACTCGGGCAATTTCCTGCCAACGACTCGCAATCGTCGACCAATCCGGCCACGTTTATGGGTGTGACGGGTACGATTATTCTTTCTTTGATTTTTTGCTTGGTTGCTTTAGTGGTGACGGTTGTTTTGCTGGCTGTGCTCGTCGTCAGAATGGTGATGATCTGGATCTATATTGTTTTGTCGCCGTTGGCTTATCTTTTGGCGACTTTTCCGCAAGGACAGAAATACGCCTCACAGTGGTGGGATGATTTTACTAAATATGTGATTACAGGCCCGATTTTGGCATTTTTTGTCTGGCTGGCTTTCATTACTGCCGGAAGCACAACGAATAATGTTGATAGCGGTAGCGGAAAATTAAACGTATTTGCTGTAACAAATGATGGTCCGGTTGCCGGCTTAACAGTTTCCGGAACGCCGGACAGCATACTTAAATTTGTTATTTCCATCGGGATGCTGATGGGAGGTTTAATCATCACCCAGCAAATGGGCGGCCAACTCGGCGGTATTGCCGGCGGTGCCATGGCCAAAATAAATGGCGGCGCGAAATGGCTGCAAGGCAAGGCGACTAAGAGCGTAAAACAATCCGCGCAATTAACCGGCGCCGCCGCTTTGGGATTTACCGCCAAAGGAGTTTCCGGATTGGGCAATATAACCAATTCTAAAAGTTTGCAGGCCTTGGGAAAGGTTGGCAGTTTAGCGTCAGCCGGTATTGGCCAAAATGTTGCCGATGAAAAGCGCAATGATCGGATGAAGACTTTGAAAAAATTCGGTCTTGGCCGCGCGCAAGATCAGGCGGCAGTGCAGGAGTTGGCCAATAGCCGTTTGGGTAAAGTTGGGGCGACAGTCGGCCGCGCTGGCGCTGCTCTTGGTGCCGCGGCGTTTGTCAATCCACTACTTGGCCCGTTGGCAAGCGCTGTCACGGCCGCACTTGGCATGGGTTTTTCAGCCTACCATGTTACAGCGGCAATTGAGTCAAGTGGTGCCAAGAAGAAGGCTGATGAATATAATAACGAGCCGAAAGCTTTGGAAAAAACAAGAGATGATGAAATTTCCGCCGCCGGAGAAGAAATGGCTGTTAAAATCCAGCCCTTTGAGGTTCAACGCGACACGGAAATAAAAAATGCTGAGACGGAAAAAAATAACACTATAACAGCGGCGGATAAGTCTAGAGATTATGAACTGGCAATAGCTAAGAGTAAAATCAAGATTAATTTTCCTAACCTCGTCGGTGATATAGAGGATCATCAAGATTATAAGCAAGCGGAAAAAGACGAAGATAAAAAGTATGACGACACTAAAAAGGCTGCTGAAAGCAGACTGCAACGCAAGACCGATGCGGCCAACAGGACTTATCAGACAAATATCCAACCGGCACAAGCGGATTTTCAAGTGCGAGAAAAGGCGGCTAAAGATAATTATAAATCAGCTTATGAAACAAATACAGAAAAAGGCAGGCGGGAAGTGCAAAAAAATGATAGCATCACCAAAATTAGAAACGACTCAAGCCTGACGTCAGCTGAAAAGAAGACAAAAATAGATGATGTTGAAACCAATTATCGGCAAGTTGATAAAAATTTAACTTCCGGTGTGGAAGAAGACGCTTCCGAGTCGCGACGCAAGCGGATTGCCGGCTATCATCCTAACAAGGTGACGATGGACGCCAGCAAGGAGATTGCGAAAATTGAAGAGAATGCCAAAAAATTCGCCGAAGCAATCGCGCATGGCGCCGAATTCATCAAGTCCAGTGCCACTGCTTTTTATAGCACGAACGGTCGGAATGACGGACAGAAAGCGAATCTTAAAAGTTTGGGTGGCAATCCGGAAGCTTTGGCCGCAATGGTTAAAGAGCTGCGCGCCCTGCGTATGAGTACTAAAGGATTAACGGCTGCCGACAAGAAACTAATAAAGAATTTTAAACAGGGTTTGGCTTCAGATGAAAAAGATGGTGGAGATATTTCAAATTTCCGCAAAGCCGGTATTATCGATGAAATAGAAAATAGCGCTTATGATGAAGAGGGCAAGAATCATGAGACGGTTGACGGGCTCAAAACGCAAATCATCTAACACTCAACTCAAAATAAATATTTTATGCCAAATATCCAAGACAGTTTGAATAAATTCAATGAGCTCGAACCCGAGGTTATTTTAACTGTGGACGGCGACGAAACCGTAAAAAATATTGAAACGGTCGCGCAAAGGAGCAATATTGAAACCGGACCGTTGAGTTTGGCGACGATTTTTTTGACTGTCGGCGATATTACTCTTGATAAAATCGCGCCGTATTTTCAGGAACGGCTGTCAACTTCAGCCGCCACCGCCAAACAAATCGCCGATGATTTTATTGCCACGGTAATAGTCCCGCTCAAAAAGCGCATAGATTTTTTAAATTTTAATGCGGCCAAGGCGATGACGGTGGATGAAGAAAAAAATTATTTGTTGGAAATGTTTTTGAAAAAATTGCTGGCGGAATTCAATGATCATCCGATAATTTCAGACGCAATCAACCACCGGATTTTTTATCTGATGGATAAAGACGATAGATTCTCCGACCAATTATTCAAACAGCTTTTGGCCAACGATGAAATTATCACGGCCGGAACGGTTTTGTCGGGCGGCAAATCGGTGCGCGGCACGGTCAGCAACTGGTTGAAAAATTTTATTGGAACCAACGGCAGTGCGATTTTTGATAGTGTTGCTTTATCTAAATATTTGACCGGTTCCAAGAGCGGGGCGAAATTAAGCCAAGAAGAAAAAGAAAAAGTCCGCAAAGTTTTATTAATTTATCGCAATTTGAAATTTTTCCCCGATAGCATGCCGGATGATAATGGTGAAGGCTGGCAGATATTACCCTTTGAAGCGCCGGTAGAAGAAGAAAAATTGGAAGAAGCTAAAATAAAAATAGAAAGTTTGCCCAAGCAGGTCGCGGCTGCCGCCAAAGTTATAAAACCGGCAGCAACCGGCGCGGCAAATACCGAAGATATTTCCGGCCGGCTGGAAGAGTTGAAAGCGCTGGCGGAAAAATATCCGCCTAATACTCTTAGCCGCAAAGCCGTGGTTGAAGAAATAAAAAAACTTGAGACGAAATTATAAAATAGTTTAAAAACGGAATATGATTACGGAAAAACATATGCCATCAGCCGATCAACCATCTGAACAGCCGCAATCCGAAAAATCAAATCAATTAAACACTGATTCAGAGAAGTTGGCTTCGCGTGATTTGACGGCGGAAAATAACGCAGCCAAAGAACGGGATGAAATTGCCATCGCCAAAGTCAGGGATTCTCTGGGATTGGAAAAATCAGAAAACAATATAAATCTTAGCCAACATTTGCAGGAATATCTAGAATTAAAAGATAGCGATGTGGAAAAAATCGGTTTTCTTCAGGCGGAAAATTTACCCCAAACTTATCAAACGCAGCGCGAGTTTCTTGATGACGAAAGATTAAATGATATAACAATTGCGGTGGTGCCGGACGAGTTGTGGAAGAAAGGAAGTTCGGTTTCCGAATCGGACGCAGAAAAAAAGTTGATTTTAATCAAGCAAAGCTATTTTGAAAAAGGGGAAGACACGGGCGAGATTGCTTGGATGGCGCACGAACTCGCTCATTGCCAAAAATTTTTCGATTCCGAAACGCCGGATGCGTATGAAAAAGATATGAAGCGGCCGGCTCCCGGTTTTGAAGATATTCCGACAGAATACGATTATCCCAACAATCCCGTGGAACTGCACGCCTTTACCAAGCAGTTTGAATTTTTAAAAGAGCAGGGGAAGAGCAAGGAGTATGTGGCAAAAAAGATGGCCGAGCATTATCTGAAAAAAGATTTACCTTTTTTTGACCGGCTATTGGACAATATTTACAGCAAATAATATTTATTCGATAAGTAGTTTGTAGTATTCGTGTATAATTAAATTCGCATGTGCCGCATTCGTAGCGCGGCCGAGCGAAGCGAGAAACGATAATTCATTGTATTCGCATTATATACCCAAGCTTAATTTACTTTATGCTAGAATATTTAGAAAAATTTAATAACCTTCCCGCCGATGTCAAACAGAATGTTTCTACCGGCGCGGTGATGACCGCCATTGAGGAGCTGGAAGGGAAGTATGGTGTTGATTTGGCCAATTTTGTCATCCGAGTGATGGTTGGTGATTTGTATTACAAAAATATCACCGCTAATTTAATAATTGAATTTAATTTGGCACCGGGAATGGCAACGATGCTCGCCAAAGAATTGCAGGATAAAGTTTTTGATTCGGTGATGGATTATTTGAGCACCGGCAAATCATCTGCCAATGTAGGAACGCAAAATCTTGCGTTCCAGCCGATAAATTCGCCTATGCCAGCGGGAACGCAAGATGTTGCGTTCCTACGAAATAAAGATGTTGCGTCGCAGGAAAATAAAAAGCCGGTTAATTTTTTAGATGAAGATAAAAAAGATATCGCCGCAATGAGTCAAATTATTCCAGACTTAAAGGCGTCTCCGCAGGAAAAATTCACCAGATTGCTGGCGGAAACCGTCAAAGAATCAAATATTAGTTTTGCCAGCGAAATTTTGCAGAAAAGATTTAGCGATATTTTGTTAACCTATCTGCGCGGCATCCGCACGAAAGTTGAAGTCAGAGAAAAATTAATGAAAGACATCGCTTCCGGCGGCGTAAAAATGGCGTCGGCTGACGCGGATCGCATTTTGCTTATCGCGCAAAATAAATTAAACGCTGATCGGGAAAAATTCGCCACCGGCAAGGTGAGCGCGCAAAGCAGTTCCGCCGGCACTAATTTTATTTTTAATCAAGACGAAATAAAAAAAGCAGTTGATCAATCTGGCAATAAATCCGCGGCTTCCGAAACAATGGTTGGCAAAAAAATTGATTTGGGAGCGGTGCCGTCTCGCGATGTTGGCTACGACTTGAACGCCCTTAAAAGTCCTTCTGTTGCCAAAACATCCGCCTTCGTCCCGTTGAGCGGGACTACGGCGGACAAAGAGGATTTGCCAAGGACCGCAACAAGAATAAATCCGATTATCGCTCCGAAAATTACACCAGATATTAAAAATAAAGATTCAGTTTTGCCGACAAAAATTTTGAGCACGGAAAATGTCGCTTCGTTGCGCAACGATGTTCCCGCCGCGGGAAATAAGCAAAAAATGGAAGATGTTAAACCGGCGCCCCGCATTATGAGTCCAATCGATGAATTAGGCTATATGGATTTGGTAAATTTCCGCCGCCTTGACCCCAATCCGTTAAAACGCACGGCTAAGATTGAAGAAAAAATTGCGCTTTTGGAAAGAGAGGGGATTGATAAAAAAATCGACGGCATTCGAGCTTGGCGCAATAATCCGGTGAGCAAAACTTATCTGGCGATGGGCCAAGAAAGCATCGGTTCAGCTAAGACAATTGATGATATAATAAAAGAGCGCCAAGACCAGGGTCTAAATTATCTGAGCAAAGAAGAATTTGAGGCCGTCATGGACTTGAATAATAATCTACGATTTTAATTTTTTAGGTAAAAAAGTTACACTGTTACATTGCTACATTGTTGCGCAACGTATTTAAGGTCGTTGCGTAACAATTCAACAATTTAACAATTCAACAATGTAATCCGATGCAGATGTTCACTGTTCCTCAATTCATTGATGTTGAGGATAAAATTATCGGTCCGATTACGGCCAGGCAATTCATCATCTGCCTCGCCGGTTTAGGCGTATTAGTTCCGGCCTGGAAACTGCTTGACCTGATTTGGTTTATCGCTATCGCCCTGATTGATCTTTGCATCGTTATCGTTTTCGCTTTTGTCAAAATTAACGGCCGCCCGTTTCATTATTTTGTTTTGAATATCATTCAGACTTCCAAGAAGCCGAATTTGCGCGTTTGGAATCATAAAAATCCCTTGAAAGATTTGCTATCCGCCGAAGAATCGGCCTCGGAAGATGTGCGAACCGTAATCAAAAAGGCCCCGACTCGCGAGCGCCTGGTCACCTCGCATTTGAAAGATTTGTCTTTAATTGTTGATACTAAGGGAGTTTATAAGGGAGACGAGGACAATGAGATAATGTAGAGATTGTTACATTGTTATATTGCTACATTGTTACGCTACGAAATTAATAATTATAGCTATTAAAAACGTTGCGTAGCAATGTAACAATTTAGCAATATAACAATATTTTAATATATTTTATGGCAACTCAACCCAACCAATTAGCCAAGGGAAGGATCTCCACTTCTACCCAGCAGTATTTGGATATTGCGGAAATTAAGGATGATGTTGTGGTGATGCGCGACGGCACTTTGCGCGCCGTGCTTTTGGTATCCTCGATAAATTTTGCGCTGAAAAGCGAAGAGGAGCAGGAGGCAATCGTTTCGTCTTATGTCGGATTTTTGAACAACATCAGTTTTCCGGTGCAGATCGTCATTCAGTCCCGCAAGCTGAACATTGAAGGCTATTTGGAAGAATTAAAACAGAAAGAAAAAGAACAGCTTAACGAATTATTAAAAATTCAGACGCACGAATATATTCAATACATCCAAGAATTGGTATCGCTCGGCGACATTATGAGCAAAAGTTTTTATCTGGTAATTCCCTATAACCCGCTTTCTGACAAGCACAAAGGATTTTTTTCCTCAGTCAATGAAGTTTTCAAGCCGGCGACTTTGGTGCGAATGAAAGGAAAGAGATTTGACCGCTATAAAGTTGAAATTAATCGCCGCATTGAATCGATTATGAGCGGCCTCGGCTCGGCCGGCCTGAAAACCGTCCAGTTGGATACGCAAGGATTGATCGAGTTGTACTATAATACCTATAATCCCGTCACATCGGAAAATGAAAAAATGACAGAGATTAAAAATTTAAACATCACAGAATGAGCTGTGGTTTGTGGAGCATAATTTAGAAATTTTTATCAGCTAAATTAGAATTGTTACATTGTTACATTGTTAAATTGTTACGCTACGAAATTAATAACCATAGTTGTTTAAAACGTTGCGTAGCAATGTAACAATATGACAATTTAGCAATTTAGCGGATTATTTATAAAAACTAAAATAACTTAAATAATATTTATTATAACGAGATATGGTTGATATCAGGAGAGCCAATTTAGAAACCAAAGAGCCGCCGAGCGAAGAGGAGATGATGGATGCTTCCGGCACTAACCAGAATGCGGCCGAGGTGGAAGAATTAATTAGCGAGGAAAAAGCCTTCCGCCGCGGTGTTTTGTCGGTGATGGATTTGATTGCGCCGGCCGCGATGCAGATGTTTCCCGACCATCTTCGTTTGGGCGACAAACTCGTCCGTACGGTTTTCATCATCGGCTATCCGCGCTACATCAGCGTCGGCTGGTTCGCGCCGATTATCAATCTGAACGAAGTTTTTGATGTCTCAATGTTTTTTTATCCGGTCAGCACTTCCATTGTTTTAAAACAATTAAAGAAAAAAGTCGGTTCTCTCGAAGCGCAGATTATTTCTGACGCGGAAAAAGGCGCGGCCCGCGATCCGTTGCGTGAAACCGCCTTGAAAGATATTGAATATTTGCGCGACGCTTTGACGCAAGGTATTGAAAAATTTTTCCAATTTTCTCTTTACGTCACGCTTTACGCTGATACCAAGGAAGAATTGGATAAATTGTCCAATCAGGTGGAAGATATTTTCGGCTCGCGCTTGGTTTTTTCCAAAAAAGTTTTTTTCCAATCCGAACAAGGATTTAATTCTACGATTCCGCTTTGCAACGACGAATTATACATTACTTTCAATATGAACTCCTCGCCAGCCGCCTCGTCTTTCCCGTTCATTTCCAGCGATTTGACTTCCGATCACGGAATTTTATACGGCATTAATCGCCATAATAACAGTTTAATTTTGTTTGACAGATTTAGTTTACAAAATGCCAACAACGTCGTTTTTGCCACTTCCGGCGCCGGCAAAAGCTATGCCATTAAATTGGAAATTTTGCGTTCATTGATGCTAGGCACCGACGTGATTATTATCGATCCGGAATATGAGTATAAACATTTGGCCGAAGCCGTGGGCGGAACTTATATTAATATTTCTCTGGCTTCGGAAGAAAAAATTAATCCGTTTGATTTGCCACGGTCAATCGGCGGCGAATCAAAACCGGCTGACATCATCCGCGGCGCCGTCATCACCGTCAAGGGCTTGGTTAGATTAATGCTTGGCGATTTGAATCATACCGAAGATTCAATCGTTGACCGCGCGCTCTTGGAAACTTACGCCAAAAAAGATATTACGCCAGACGCGGATTTAAGCACGGTGGAACCGCCGGTGATGCAGGATTTTCAGGAAGTTTTGGACGGCATTGAAGGCGGCGCGGATTTGGCGATGCGCTTGCGCAAATTTACCGAAGGAACTTTTGCCGGTATTTTGAATAACGCTACCAATGTAAAATTGGATAATCAGCTTGTTTGTTTTTCCGTTCGCGATTTGGAAGATGAATTACGCCCGCTCGCTATTTACACTATAATCAACTATATTTGGAATATCGTTCGCTCGGAAATGAAAAAAAGAATATTGGTTATTGATGAAGCTTGGTGGCTGATGCAAAACGAAGACAGCGCCAAATTTATTTATGCGCTGGTCAAACGCTGCCGCAAATATTATTTGGGCGTGACGACAATCACACAAGACGTTAACGACTTTTTACGCTCGCCGTATGGTCAAGCCATCGTGACGAACTCATCTTTGCAATTATTACTGAAACAGTCGCCGGCCGCCGTGGATTTAATTCAAAAAACTTTTGCCCTGACTGAAGGAGAAAAATATTTATTATTGGAATCCGGCGTGGGCGAAGGAATTATTTTTGCCGGCAACAAGCACGCGGCGATAAAAATTGTCGCTTCCTATAGCGAAGATCAATTAATAACATCCGATCCGCGGCAATTATTGGAAATTGAGGAAGCGAAAAAAGAATTCGCAGCCTCGATGGGCGAGGAACCCGGCGCCGCCTCCAATGGTGCGGCACCAGCTTTGCCGGATATGGAAATATAAATCCCCCCTCCTTTTCAAGGAGGGGTTTGGGGGTGGTTTTATACCGGTGATTATAATTATTGTTTTGCTATATTGCTATATTGTTATATTGCTACGCAACGAAATAAAAACGTTGCGTAACAGTATAACAATGTGACAATTTAACAATATAATCTTAAATTTATGGATAAAAAAACTATAAGAGTAATTATTATTTCAATCATCCTTGCCTTAATTCTGGCGATAATTTTGTATTTTTTAATTTTCTTCAAATGGCCGGGCAGCACTATTCCTCAGGCCATAATTCCGCAAACTCCGGCCAAACAGACGCAGGTGCCGATTGTTAATAATCAAACGATTAAGAGGGCCACCACCACGCCGGCGGTTGTGAAAAAAGTTTTGCCGCCGCCGACCAGCGACGCAAAAGCACAACGCAATTTAGAGGCATTGGCCAGATCATTTGCCGAACTTTTTGGCAGCTATTCCAATCAAACCAACTACATCAACGTCATCAATTCAAAATTGTATATGACCGATTCGTTCAAAGCTTGGGCGGATAAATATATTGCCACTAACCAGCAGGCCGCTTATTCCGGCTCTTATCAA
>Ga0182027_10012066_pt1 | contig 12158 bp, 15 predicted proteins | sample 712E1DmetaG_FD_121300 | JGI IMG/M metagenome (GOLD analysis project Ga0182027, IMG submission 121300) | Permafrost microbial communities from Stordalen Mire, Sweden - 712E1D metaG (Illumina Assembly) | ecosystem: Environmental > Terrestrial > Soil > Wetlands > Permafrost | place: Sweden...
GGGCCTATTGGCTCAACTCGAACCAAAGTAACGTCGTCACGCTTATGGTCTATAAAATACTCTGCCGCCTCTTCTTTTGAGTCGGCTGGCAACTCATCATAATACATCTTGCCCTCATGCTTCCAATGCATGCCAAAGATGAATCTTTGCCACATAGGCGCGAACAATTCCTAACAGTTATTGGACGGCTTGGATTGCAGCCTGTCTCGCTTCACGTTGAAACCCTATTCCCGGCGTGGGTTTGTGTCCAGCGCCAAACAATTCTTGCCGCCGCGATTTTTCTTCAGCGCCGCAGGCGCGGCATATCGCAGTTCAAATTGTCATTGGCACAGAACAGTTCGGCGGAAATCTGGCGATCTTTTGTTTTCTTGCAAAGCGCCAGAGGGCTGGCGCAGTCCAAGACGCTTCGCGTATTTCAATAATCATCGGGACGCGCTCTGCGTCTTGGGGTGCGGTGGCCTTCCACCGCTTTTCCCAGAGGCAAATCACCTGTGCCAATGTTAACCGGAACCGCCATATAATTATGCCGCGCCTGACGGCGCTAAAATTTGCGCTCCGCGAAAATGTCCAGCCACTTGGAACTTGAAACCTGAAACTTGAAACTCTTTAATTCGGCATGGATTCAAGGGAAGCTCTCATCGCGTTGAACCTTATCGAACACGTCGGCCCGGTGCGGGCGCGGCTGCTGCTGGAACATTTTGGCGACGCGCCCAGGATTCTTCAGGCGTCCCAAAGCGAACTGCGCCGCGTCCGCAACATCGGCGAGGAAACCGCCACGGCGATTGCCGGCTGGGAGAAAACAGTTGACCTCGCCGGTGAATTGAAACGCATCTCAGAATTTGGCTGTCATGTTTTGATTCAAAGTGACGAGAATTATCCCGAATCGCTCCGGCAAATCTACGACCCGCCGCTGGTCATTGACGTTCCAATATAACTGGTTTACAGTTTCCCCATGAAAACCGAGAAAAACGGGGAAATGCGGCTCGCTTGGAGCTATATTCGCTTCAGTTCTCCGAAGCAGGAGCACGGAACTTCACTGGAGCGCCAGCTGACAGCCACCCGAGAATTCTGCAAGCATCATAAGCTTTTCCTGGACGAGAAGAAATCCATTAACGATTTGGGTCTGTCCGGCTACAAGGGCAAGAATGCAGCCATCGGCAATCTTAAAATCTTCCTGGACGCGCTTCACGCTCACAAAGTACCATGCGGCCTTGTTTTGGTAATTGAAGCCCTCGACCGGCTCACGAGAGATTCGATTGTCGAAGCCACGCACTTGCTCACCGACATCTTGAGGCACGGAGTGGACATCGGGCTAGTGACCGAGGGCAAAATCTTCTCGTTGGACTACGTCAATAAAAACCCGTTTGAGTTGCTGGTTGCCACAACGTATTTGATTCGCGGTGGAGACGAGAGCAGGCGCAAAAGCGGACTGACGACTAAAAACTGGCAAATCAAAATGGGCTACGTTGCCAGGGAAAAGCGCCCAACTCCGCTTAATCCTCCATGCTGGATTAAATACATTGACCACGGCCCAGGCAAGATTGGGGAATGGGCGGTGGACAAGAAAAAGGCTAAGCTAGTCCAGAAGCTTTTCGCTGACTACCTTGCAACCAGTCAAGGTATCTGGCAGCTCACGCACCGGATGAATGAGCAAGGTGTACCAGTCATAACCAAACGAGCCACGCCTGACTCCAAATGGCACAGAATCACGATGCACCGCCTATTGACCGACAAGGCCACGATTGGCACCTACGTCAATTTAGAGCCACCAGTGGAGGGGTATTTTCCACCCATCATCTCGGAAAAGGATTTTTATGCGGTACAGGCGAAATTGAAGAGCCGCATACGTGCTAGAGGACGAAGCAACCTGAAGGACATCAACCTATTCAAGGGAATAGCCAAGTGCAGCAAGTGCGGGGCTACGATGACACGGATTACACGCACACGTAAAGGAGTGCTGGAGTACCGCTATCTGTATTGCCACGGCTCCATTTTGGGCTTATGCAAGCCGGCCAGACGGGTGGACTTGACGAAGTTCGAGAACGCGTTTATGCGGTACACCTTTGGTAGCAAAACGGCCAAAGTATTCTTTGCAGAAAAAGAAGCAGAGGATGCAGTGGAGGTAACATTGCCAAGGGAGATTGCAGCGGTTGACGGACAGTTGCTGGATAGAACAACTAGGCGTGATAGGCTACTGGAGTCTATTGAGGGTGGAGGCGATAATCCAAAGGTTGTCATGGATCGCATTCGGCAGCTAGAGGACGACATGGTTCAGCTACGCTCAAAAAAGGACAGCCTGCTAGGAGAGCTAAACAACAAGTCCAGCTTTGAAGCTGACTTTGTGAAGTTCTATACATCGAGGCCGGTGCTGACCAAACTGGACAGCCCAGACCGGCTAAGGTTGCGGGAGCTGATACGACGGTTTGTGGTAAAAATGACGGTGGGTGCGTTTGAGAACAAAGCAACTTTCGAGACGATTGCGGGAAAAAACCGAGAAATGACATGGTGAGATTATGAATAAATTCATTCGAGACTTGGCGGCAGCGTGCCTGGTTGGCTGGTTGCTGGGCACAGCCATCCGCATTTTGATTGAGTGGAAGCGCAACAAAAGGCACAATTAACCTATGAAAAAGAACAAATATGTACTGACACCCAGGAACGAGAATCAGGAGATGAATTGCAGGGTGAAGATGACTGGCTACGAAAAGGAAGCACGCACGGTTGCTAGCACAATGGCAGGTGCGATTCAGGCTGCTTTGCTAATGCAGGGCACCGTTACGGTTGGCATACAGACCGAGAGCGAAGCGCTACGCGGAGAGTGCAAGCTGTTTGCCACGTGGGATTCCAAGTTCATTGACGAACGCTAAGGCACCCCTAGCTCAGGCAGTGTCTTCAGTCCCAGGATATGTGCCACAAACCCCGTACGAGCATAAAATGCACGGCTAGTTGAACCATGACCCGCTCCCTTTGTTCTAGGCTGTACCAGCTTACCCATCGAGCCAGTGAGGCAATGGAAGCCGTGGTTACGGATACACTCACGCGTCTCTTCGTAATCCTTTCGCACTTGGTTGTAAACGTGTGCATTTCCAATGTCAAAGGTAGCTACCCGATAAAGCACCGTATGCTCCTCAGCTTGACTCTCGAAGATTCGGGCACAGACCACCGCTTTACGCAGTTTGGATAGCAGGTGGCTTTCCTCGAAAGGCTTTTGCAGCACGTTCACAGCGTCAATCATCGTGATCGCCATTGTCTCCTTAACTTGTAGCTCGCCGTGCATCCGCTTTAGAGGCACCAGCTTTAACTCCCACGAACCAAAATTAGGACTCTGTGCTGAGTTTATCGGCAGCTCCAGATACCTTTCCAACACGTGACCAGCCCACCCCTTGTTTTTCTTATCGCCTTTCCACACAGTTACGTGGAATTTATCGGCTAGTGCGCGGAGATCCACGCCTTCAAGTTTACGCAGCTCTAGTACGGCTTGTTCTCGTTCCATATATTACAGTAGCTCCTTTGGCTTGTTGAATTCAGCATCCACCCGCTTCTTCGCCAGCTCAAAATGCTTTTCATCTAGCTCAATACCAACGCAGCGCCGGCCAGTTTTAATGCAGGCTATGGCAGTTGTACCACCACCAAGGAATGGATCTAGTACCAAGTCGTTTTCGTTGGTTGAAGCCAGTATGCAGCGTTCCACCAGTGCCAGCGGTTTTTGCGTGGGATGTTTGCCAAAGCTTTTCTCATCTTTGCCAGGTGAAGTCATCCTCCAGACCGTCTTCATCTGTTTTCCGGTGATTGCCTTCATCGCTTTGTAATTGAACAAATGTTTAGATTTCAGACCACGAGAAGCCCACAAAATCGTCTCAGTGCTGTGGGTAAAATATCGGCAGGAAAGGTTTGGAGGGGGATTTGGCTTTTCCCAGCTGATGTCGTTGAGAAGTTTGAATCCGAGTTGCTGGAGGCCAAAACCAATATCGTGAATCACGTGCAGCGTGCCCGTAATCCAAATCGTGCCGTTTGGCTTGAGAACCCGCTGGCACCTCTTCAGCCACTCCAGGTTAAACTCGTGGTTCAGCTCCGGCCCCTTGGATTTGTCCCAGTCGCCTTTATGGACTTTGACCATCTTCCCAGCGTGGCAGGTAATGCCACCATTGCTGAGGAAATACGGGGGATCGGCCCACACGCAATCGAAGCGCTCAGGCTCCATTGCGTCCAGTAGCTCCAGGCAGTTGCCCTGAAGCAATTCGATGTCTGACTTTTGCAAGCGTGCAGAATACGAAACCGAGGGGAAGCGATCAAGCGAGCAGATCAGGACAACATCAGGCGTTCCTGGATTGACGGCCTGCACCATTTGCGGAGTTTATTCAGTGCAGCCTCTTCAATTTGGCGCACACGCTCACGAGTGACATTCTTCACTTTCTTGTACTGTACCTTACCTTTGTAGCTTGGATTGAGTTTCATGCTCAGCTCGTCTAACGTCATCCCAGCCATCCTGCCGTTGATAACCTGTTTCTCAGCTGGGTTTAGCTTGCTAAACGCTCTATCGTACAGCTCTTGTTGCTCTTTCTGCTCCAGACTTTGGGAAGGGGAATCGCTCTCATCAGCTAGTACAGAGTGCAGCGTTGCGGGTTGATTGTCTTTGTCCTCCAGCTCAAAATCCAACGATAGGAATAAATGACGTTGCTTCTTGGCCTTCCAGTCTCTTTGTAGTTTCCTAATAGGAATATGAATAAGCGGCTGTTTGGCCTTGCATAGTAATATACGTTGCATTACCCAATCATAAGCATAGGTGGAGAACCTGCGCTTTCTATCCCACTTTTTATTCTCAGGGTTAAACGCGTACCACAACCCCTCTAATCCCACGTTATACAAGTCTTGAAACAATGTTTGATCGCCGTGTGCATATGTTCCAGCCACGCTAATCACATACGGAGTATGATGCTCCAACACCTCATCAAAGCTGATGGGGTGCGTTCTTGGATTGCGTGGTTTTACTTCCATACCCTACGCCAACTGTCACCCGCCAACGAGCCATAAGCTGGCAGGTATCGCAGGAGGGATTGATAAACTTGCCATGAGTGCGGCAGTAGCCAGCCAAAGCCCTCTGATGCTCGCGGAGAAGACGAACACAGAGCAGGCGGTTGTGGCGTTGAATGGGTGTTTCAGTCATGACAGCAAAGCTAGTTCAGCCTGTAAGCGTAGTTTGCGAAGTTCAATCATGGCGTTTGCATTTGCCTTTGGCATTGAGGCCACCAGGAAGGGTCCACCTTTACGAACCATAGGCTTAGCAGGCCAGTTGTCGGATTTCTTGCCAGTTTTCTTTAGCCGCTTAGCTTCCCTGATAAGGTCCTCCCTAGCATGTTCTGAATAATAAAAAGGACCACCTTCATCCTCTTCACCCTCTTCCCAGAACTCGCTGAATACCAGCAAAGTCCCCTCCATTGGGCCTGCTTCATCCCACTCAACAATGTAGTACAGGTCATACCCGCAGCTTCCCTTGTAACCTAACTGTAGCTTGCCGTATTTGGCTTTTGGTGGACGGTCTTCGCACATAATCACGCTGTAGGTGCAGACACCTGTCATCACAATCTGGAATGCTTTGTACTGGGGGCACGTTATCAGCTGAGAAACACCCTGTTCAATCAGCTGTCGTTGCCGCTGTTCAAACGGTGTTAGCTTCGCCACCGCAGGCTTACGCTTTGGCTTCGCCAAACGTGCAGCTTGAAGCAAGCTCGCGGTTTTGTTCAGATTGAGTTGGTGGAAACGCTGGCTGTTCCAGCACGTCAGTTTCTTGTGTTAGTATGTTCATAAAATTAGTTTTTCCTTGCTAGTTGCGCTTTACGGCTGGCTTCCTTTTGTTCATCAGTCTTGCTATGTGCGTCATGCACACCGAATCTATCTTCAAAATCGCACTTCACATCAGACACGTGAGACCGCTTGATGCCCACGCGGTTTCCAATTTGCTCACAGGTGAGACCTTCACCGCGCACGTAGTTACGTAGGATGGTGTCTTTTATGCGCCTGGATGTTTCAAACGACATCTTCACCCCACCTTTGCTGGTGAACTCCTCATCCACCCAGTCGAGCAAGTCACGCATGGAGATCGCAGCCATCCTGAATGTCAGCTGTCGCAGGGATTCAACGCGCTCTTCCCCGTTAATGTCCGAGGCAACATCAATGGTGGAGCTAACCTCATCCCAGTTGAATTGGTCCACCGCTACGGGAGAGGCAGTCTCTCCCAGCTCGTGGAATTCCATCGCCACTTCAGGAGTACCACCAGCATGTTCACGGCGCTCTTTGCTGGGACGCACGCGGCAGCGGATTTCGGTGATTTTACCCAAGGCTTTCTCTAGCTCTGGGAACTGTAGTTGCTCTTTTTCGTTGGTTTTCATGGTTGGTTTCCTTTCTGATTAAAACACTGGATCTAGTTCATCCTTTTCGTACATCTTGCCGTTACGCTTCAAAATGCTCCGCTCCACTAGCTTATTGAGGATAGCAAACGCCTTACCACGCTTTACCTTCCACACGTTCTGAATGTAGCCATCATCTTCGCATAGGTCGCTAGCAGCCATAGGCTCATCTGGCAGTTGGTGCCATAGCTCAACAGCAGCAGCACGGAACTCAGCGGCCTCACGCTTAGCCTTATCGTCCTCACGCTTGACTGCATTGGTCTTAACCTTAGCCTCACGGCGTGCCTTAGGATCAGCCTGTACCTCCACTAAGTCAGTTGGCAGAGCTTCTACAGCTTCCCACGCAACTTTTCCTGGTACACGCTTGAGGAAGTGTTCTGATTGAGCTAGACGAGCTTCACGCTTAGTCCAGACCACACGGCTGAAGTTAGGATCAGCTTGAACCTTAGCCAAAACTGCAATAGCACGGTAAAAGTTGACAGCTGAGGTATCGCCCTTTTGCTGGTAAGCGGAGAACTTACCATCCTTAGCTTCAGCCTGCCCACGGTGCCCATTGTGCTCCACGAACATGACTATAACACCAGTTTTTACTTGTACCTGCTTCCACCCAGCCAACCACCGCTTTTGTTTCTCTTCATCAGTTGAAGCGCCGTAGTAGAATGCTCCCTTTGGATCGATAATCATTACATCAAGCTTGAACGCACGAATATGTTCGAGCGCTAATGCGAACTGCGGATCTTCCTCCTCTTGACCGTAATCTAGCTTGCGTGGAGGACGTGGAAGCTCACGGTCGCTAGCGATGAATACATTCTCATCTAGCAGCTGGAGAAGCTTAGCTTTCTCCTCATCAGTGCTAGCAGTTTCCTTTACTACCTGTTCAAATGCACCTTGAGCAGCTTGAGCTAAGTCACCAAAGTGATTCTCACGTTGCCAATACTCAACTCGCATAGGACGTACCGGAGTCAGCCCAATGAAGCTTTTGCCGATTGCCAAACAACCTATAATTCGGCTCATCAACACGCTTTTACCTTCACCGGTACCAGCCGTGAAGCTGACGCTATCCCCCTTGCGTAAGAACGCATCTGTTACAATCTTACCATCTTCATCAATGTCCTTACCAGTGAACATGATATCTGGATCTGTAGAAACCCTGTACTTCATTAAGTCGGACCACTTGTGAAAGCCGGCGGGCTTAGTTGTAGCCTCAACTTGGTCTAGCACTTCCTTCAGGGATTCAGCCGGAGCTACCACCTGAGCAACTACCTCGACTGATGCAGCAGGTTCAACCTCCAACGGCACTTCCTTAAAGTTCGATTTACAATAGCGTTCCATATAATCAGTTCCACCTTCCAGCATTACATCTAGCGTAAGTGATAGCTTCATGTCGCTAAGCGCCAGTAGCTCTTCCAGCCTCCACTCAGGAATAACCGGAATTATCCACTTAGCTTCAGCAGCAGCACTGTTTAACGCAGTAGCACGAGTAGTGACCGCTTTACGCAGGTTTTCTAGGTATAGCTCGCTCATGCTACCCTCCCAATGTTGCGGAACAAGTACACATGTCCCTGTTTGTTTGGTTTGCTTAGCATAAAAATTGAAGGGGTGGTAAGGCTGGCTTTGTTACCAGCTTGGCTCCCCATGGTGCTCGCGCTAACCCGCGCACGGCGGTTTGAAGTGACCTTAGCGGTAGGTAAAATTCTATCAGGTTTAGTTCTGATGGTACTATGCCTTATTGACTTTCTCATGGTACCATTCTATGCATCCGCGCAAAATTACAACCACACCTGGAAAAGATGGAGCTAGTAGAAGCTAAGCTAGGTGGTTAAGTACCGCATAGATATTGGCTATAACTATTTAGTTATAGAAGGAAAAATAAATCAAATTATTTTTTGTGGAGCGTGCTCAATTCCATTTCTACTACTCACGGTTCTATCGGGTTCGGCCTTGCTCCATAGGTGGGTTTCCGTGGTGCCCTCTGAAGACTACTCCCACGAACCGCACCTAATACGCCGGCTTTCTACGAACCGATAGACATCCGAGAGCAGGTAGTTAAAAAAAAGAATATGACCACTCAAATCACAAACACAGAAACGAAAATGAACCTCCAGGCCAAACCGGATCAGTTAGCTAAAAGCAGCATCTACGAACAAATCACAGAGAGAATCTGTGGAATGCTAGAAGCAGGTACCGCACCTTGGACGAAGACATGGAAGGTAAACAGAGGACTCCCGCGCAACCTAGTTTCCAAGCGTGAGTACAGGGGGATTAACACTTTCTTACTTCATGCTATGCAATACGAAAGCCCGTTTTGGTTGACGTATCGGCAGGCACACGCAGCAGGCGCTAACGTCCGCAAGGGTGAGAAAGCTTGCCCAGTGGTATTCTGGAAACAGGTTGAGGTGCAGGATAAGGAGTCCACCGACACCATCAAGATCCCATTTTTGAGGTTCTACTACGTGTTCAATGTTGCTCAGCTGGACGGACTGAAAGAAACCCCCACGGTGGAGCTACAGCACACTCCAGCAGCTCAGATTGTCGCAGGCTATGCCAATGCACCCCAAATCAAACACGGCATGGCAGCGGCCTTTTACGACCCCAATGCGGACACCGTAGGAATGCCTGACCAGGCACGCTTCAATTCCGAAGCTGACTATTTTGGTACACTCTTCCACGAGTTGACCCATTCGACAGGCAGCAAAAGCCGGCTGGACAGGTTGACTAGCACCAGCTTTGGCAGCGAGGAGTACTCCAAAGAAGAGTTAATCGCAGAAATGGGCTCAGCTTTCCTTTGCGGTGCAGCTGGACTTGAGAGGCACTTGGAGAACTCCGCAGCATATCTGGCAGGGTGGCTAAAGGCACTTAAGAATGACCCCAAGCTAATTGTTCAATCAGCAGCGCAGGTTCAAAAGGCTTCAGACTACATCCTAGGAGTGAAGCCGGAATAAGTTAGTTCACGAAGTCCACGGAGGCCTCAAAAACCTCCGTGGACTAACTACCCCTAAAACTGCAAAATAGCCAATGTTTATGCGGTTAGTATTCAGTCCATGGACTAAGTTCACGGCACTTTTAGAAAATCGTCAGTCCACTTCAATCTATAACGATTACAGAAACCGCATAAACATTGGCTCTAATTAAGTTCACGAAGTTCACGGACTACCGTTCACGGACTTAGTCCACGGGATAAATATATCCCCCTATATAAATATAGGGGGATATTTATATTTAACCCGTGGACAGTACCAGTCCATAACCGCCAATTAAAAATAAAAAAATAAAAATGACCTAGTGTGGTTGTATTCGACACCCCCACGACCTATGATGGATGTGAAAGGTAACCAAAACTATGAAATTACAAACCCCAAAAATGTCAGTCAACGGTTCACACCTGGACATCATCGCAGACCTACGCGGGATGATGACAGCCAGGCTTACGAAACTCAAAGCAGGCAAATCATCGGAGGACTCTGGCACAACCATGATGAACCTCATCCCACCGTTCACCACGAAATACGGAGCTAGGACAGCTAACGACGTGTTCTACAAAGAAAACGGACTGCTAGCCCGCACCATCTACAAAGACGTTTGCGCGAACGTCCACCGGACACCAATCAGCAAAGACGGCCCAGTCGTTGCAACGTGTGAAACCATCCAAGTGCCAACCGTAGTGGGATTAGACTAATTCTATGAATGCCAAACTTGCACCAGTTAGACCGGACGAAAATACGGCATTTGGCCGCGGATATTACGACCGGCTGGATGGATTTAGCGAAAAGTCAAACCCCTATGATGGACCGCAAGCTAGACAGCAATGGACATGGGGATGGGAAGCAGCTGACAAAAACGAGGAATCCTGCCAACCATTGGGACAGTTCCAGTCCCTACAAGTACTCGAATACAGATGATTAGCGAAGAACAATGCGATGAGTGCAAGCGTAACTACGCGATTGTAGATTACGACTACGACTACGCCTAGACAAATGGTTGGAGTACCAGCTGACGATGCCGACGGGGTAGCAGTAAAGCTCTGGTTTGGCTGCAATCAGTTCGAGCCGGAGGAAGCGTCAGAAGCCAAGCCTGTAAAAATGGAATTTGAGTAGTCCAGCCATACGCCACACGGGGACAGGTGGCGTACCGGTATGGAGCTATTATCAAAATTCATTTGTGGCGTTTTCGAGAGCGGAGGCGCAGAACAGGCAATCGCTTTCCCAATGGCGATGCAACATAATGCAGTGTGGGAATACATGTGCGGAGGCAATCCAGAGGCCAAGCCAGTTTCCGCAGGGTTTTTTCACCAGGAGGGAGGACAGGTTGACCTGGTAACTGGTAACTCTGAATCAATGGCGCATTACAACAATGGTGACCCATTGCCTAGCCGGCCAGCCCAGGATGGCGCGTTAATCCAGCAAATGCTCAACAGTGCAGCGCGTAATCGGTTTGACCTACGACTACAGTTATACCGCAACCTACCTAGCAGACCACCCCAAAAACGGCCAGCACCGCCTGAAATGTCAATGTCGTGAAATATTTTTTAGCTACAAAGCCCCTGTATTTACAGGGGCTTCTTTGTGTTATAGACGATTGTTAGTTGTAATTTTTCACGGATGCATAGAATGAAATATGAAAAATACACCTACTCCTACTAACCCGTCATCCTACTCCGTTAATCTTTACGCCGTCTGGCTACTAAACGGGAATAAAAACGACACCGATACAAAAATACTAGAAGTCGTTGAACCATTCAAAAGCGAAAGCGAAGCACGGGCTTACGGAGAAAAAGCGGTTTCTAATCAATTTTCCAAGGTAATAGACTTCACAGTTGGTCCAGCTTATTGACCCACCCCACGGCGGCAGGTGCCATCGTGGCGTGTTCGAGTCGCGCCCGCCGTGTCAGTGCCAAATCCCAGTAAGACGAGGCCACCATGAAAATGAAAACCTACAAATTAACGCTATACGAAGGCCAGGACTACGTTGCTGAAATCCCCTGGAATGACGACACGCCCAACGCTGGGAAAACTTTCAGAGCTGGAGATTTTATATCGCTATCTACGTTGCAACATATCGGTGTAGATGAGGACGCAGAATTAACCGCTAGACTAAACTAATATGATACCTACTACTGACTACAACTACTCACGAGGCTCCAACGCAGCAATGCGCAAACAGCCACGCACAGATAACCCATTCAAACAAGGCTCCGCAGCGTTCAACGCATGGAACGAAGGCTGGGATTCGTGGAATAATATCGACTGGGACGCCAGACGTAGGGAGTGCCGAGAGCAACTAGCAGCTGGAAACTGGCAGAGCTGGGTAGAGGAATCACATAACAAGGAGGCAGTATGACACTTAAAGAAATGCTAGGTGAGATGCAGGATGAGTTCCTACGCATAAAGAACGTAGCAGGACAGATTGGCAGTTATGATGAGGTTGTTGGTATCTGCGAACGCGCAATAAACCGTGCTGGAGATTGGAAAAAAGAGATAAGCGAGTCTGACTTTGTCATCACAAAACGCGGTCCAGTATCAGTAATATTCCCACAACAGAAAATAGACATTGTGATAGCTGCATCATTGCGCAGTCAACTGATTACGCACGGAGCAAGCAAGCTAGCCCCTTCAATAGAAACCTACATACCACTAGAGGAAGGCCATCTATGTAAGTTATCCAAAGATGAACTAATTGCGCTATACAAGTGGTTAATTTCTACTAGCTGCCCTATAGGACTAGCAGCGTGTGAGAAACTAATTGAAAAGCTTGAAC
>Ga0182027_10012068_pt1 | contig 12157 bp, 10 predicted proteins | sample 712E1DmetaG_FD_121300 | JGI IMG/M metagenome (GOLD analysis project Ga0182027, IMG submission 121300) | Permafrost microbial communities from Stordalen Mire, Sweden - 712E1D metaG (Illumina Assembly) | ecosystem: Environmental > Terrestrial > Soil > Wetlands > Permafrost | place: Sweden...
CGATGCCGCTATTTCCGGTATCGACGATGCTGGGGTTTCAGAGGGTGGGCCTGGGGTCGATGCATCCGCAGATGCAGGCGACTAACTAAACGACGAGTCGCTGGCATGGCCGGACGTTCTGCCGATCAAATAACTGAGTGGGAAGGTGGCTCCCTGGGCGAGCTCGTGTCCATGCTTCAAGCTGCGGCATTACCCGCACGCATCGAAGTGATTGCCCCTGGCGCTGCCAACAGCAGCGTCGGCGAGGTGCATCTTCTCGCGGGCGGCATGGCCGACGCCTTCGCCGGGAGCCTGCGCCGGGAAGACGCCATGGCGGCACTGCAACGCCTGGAAGGCGCACGCTTCGTCGTCGAAAGTAGGCTTCCCAATCCCGAGACTGGCTCGCTTAGCGAGCCTGGACCACGTCAAGGCAACTTGAGGGACCGCCACCTGGCGTCGCTGATGCGCTACTGCGAGGACTACGTTCTGACCTGCCGGCTGGAAGTGTGGCGCGGCCACGATCGCGCCGTGATCAGCTACCGACGTGGCGAGATCATTGGCACGGTGGTCGGCGGGAGCGAGGCCTCCGATCGATTGCCCGAAGTGCTGGCTTGGGTAGACGGTTCCTACGAGATCATTTTGCCCGCTCCGGTTCTGCCACAGTTGCCGTCGTCGCGTAAGCGCGAGACACAAGCCCCGGTTGGTGGACGCGCGCCTGGAGCCGAACTGAGACCGGAGCGCAAGCGACACACCACGCTTCCCATGGCACCCGCGGCGGGGTCGACAGCGCCCGTAGCTTCGCCGACGACCTCAACACGCGCGCCTGGCCCACCCGCGCCCCCTCCACCCAGCGGCCCGACCGCGCCCATCGCCCCTGCGCGCCCGCCGCTGGCGACGCCACCGGTGCCACGACCGCCAGCAGCGCCACCGCCTCCGCTGCCCAGACCAGCTAGCGCCTCAAGGGCGATACCACCACAGATTCTTGGTTCGTCCCCGCCGCGGCTGCCAGTCCAGCCAGTCGCGCCCGCGGCGGCCAGACAGGCACCTGCTCCCGTCATTCCCAGTGAACCGCTGCAGCCGGAGCTGACCACGCGTGGAACTCCGCCGGTACCGCCAGTGCCGCTCGTTCCACCTCGGACCGCACCTCCATCCGCTCCGCGCGCCCCGGGGCCCGCTGTGCCCGCAAAACAAGGCTCCGTGGCAAGTACGGCGCCAGCCAAACCGGTGGCGCTCGGCAAAACCGCGACGCCAACTGGTCTGGCCGCTGCTCCACCGGCAGTGCCTCCCGCCTCTCCCCCGCCGTCTCCACCCGCGGCACCAACGCAACCCGTGGACCCAACACAAAGCCCGCCCGCCTCCCCTGCACGCCCGTCCAAACCGGCATCGGCAACAATGGCGGCGGCGGTGGTATCGAATGACCTCAAGCCAACGTCGGGGACCATCGACGCCAAACCCAAGCACGCGGATCAACATCCACCATCTGTCGCTCCCATCGAGGTCGCCGATCAACCTTTGGTCGATACCGGTGAGAGGATCGCGGCTACCGCGGTCGTCCCGGCTCGAGTTCTCGCACCGCGGCGCCGGCATGTGGCACGCAAGGGTTTCGGCGAACACCCGGTCCGCATCTACGTCTTTGTGGGACTGGCCATCGGCGTGGGAATCGTGCTTGCTTACTGGGCCTACTGGTACCTGCCATTCGGCCATCGCTAAATGAATTTGGCGGACGCGTGACTTGGCGCTTAACCTGCCGCCGTGAGCCTCTTCTCGCAAATCGCCGAGACCTATCGCAAGACCAAGAAGCCCGAGGACATCCTTTGGAACCGCTTCGTCGCGCGACCGCTGGCCGCCCTGCTGCTGGTTCCCCTAGGGAAAAGTCCGATCACCCCCAACCAGATCACCTTCGCGTCGCTCGCCACCTTCGTCGCGGCCGCAGCCTTGCTCGCCCTGGAGCGTGGCCACTCGGGACTGCTCATCGCCGTCGCCGTGCTCGAATTCTCCTACGTGCTCGACTGCACCGACGGTCAGCTTGCGCGCCTCAAGAACAAGTCGTCATCCGTCGGCGCACACCTTGATTTCTTGATGGACGAACTCAAGGCATTTCTGTTGGTCACCGCCACGGGGATTCGTCTTTGGCAGGCCGACGGACACGAGTTCTGGCTGGTTGAGGCTCTGCTCGGACTGGCCACGGTGGCGATCGCTATCAGCCTAACCACGTTCATTCGTCGACCCGAATACCTGGCGGCAACAGGCGCTGTGCGTCCGCGCTCGGCTGGCGACTACGGCGAAGGATTCGCAGCACCGAGCGCGCGTCCTGAGCGCAACTTCGTTGTTGGCCTGGTGGAAGATCTCGGCCGCTTCCTCATCCACTATCCGAGCTATCTCATATTCGTGGCCATCGCGGACCAGCTCGATGTCTTCCTGCATGTGTATATCGCCATCAACGCCGCTTACGCCGCGCGTACGCTGCTCGGCGTGGCACTAAAACTGGGTCGTCGTTCATGAGTTCAATGTCCAACAAAGCAATTATCGTGGCCGCCGGACGGGGCCGGCGCCTGGGTTCAAACACCGACGACATTCCCAAGTGCATGGTGAAGGTCGCCGACCGTCCCATCCTCCATTGGCAGTTGCGGGCGTTGGCCGCAGCTGGCATCCGCGACATCGTCGTCGTGCGCGGCTATCTGGCAGAGAGAATCGATCCAGGCACATCTCCCGCGCGCTTCATCGACAATCGAGAATGGGAACACAACAACATCCTTGCCTCCCTGATGTGTGCCAGCGAAGAATTCGCCGGCGGTTTCTACTTCTCGTATTGCGACATCGTTTATGCGCCCGGCGTGGTCGCGCGACTGGCGACAGAGGCCAAGAACCCAGCAAGCGCTTCGCTCATTGTCGACCGGCGCTGGGCCGATGCCTACCAAGGCCGCGACCTGCATCCCGTGTCTGAAGCCGAGTTGGCCGCTGTCGACTCGCCGGCAGGTCGCGTGGTCCAAGTCGGGAAAGGAGCTGTCCCGGCCGCGAACGCTGTCGGCGAATTCATCGGCCTGGCGCATTTCTCATCGGTAGGAGCCGCGGCTCTCGTGGATCATTGGCAGCGCGCACTCCGCGCTGGCGGCCTCGATGCTCCATTCGGCCGGGCGAAAACCCTACGGCAGGCCTACCTGACCGATGCGCTCAACGCCATGGCCGACGCGGGCGACCGCCTGGACCCAGTATTCATTGATGGTGAATGGCGCGAAATTGACACTCCGCAGGATTTGGCCGCGGCAGAACAGGCCGTTCCCTTGTGGACGGGCTGAGGCGACTGCCGCCGCTGCGGCTGCTATCATGAAAGCAAGTGGCAGCCGAAGTCCCCAGTGAAGCCGTTGTGCGCGTCTCGCTCGATCGCGTACAGGCGGACGGCTGGGACTTCGTCTTGGAGGCCATGGCCATCCCCCACCGCGTGCTGCCAACGAATACTGGTTTCGCCCTGCTGGTGCCGCCCCAAATGGTCGCCACGGCCATCGTGGCGCTTGACGCTCATGACAGGGAAGCCACCGAGGAACCACCGCGAGAGGCCGCGCCGCCCGATCACGGACCATCCTTCGTCGGCATGGCCATGGCCATCACCATCATTGCCTTCTTCGTCGTCACGGGTTCGCGCGCCGGCCCGGATGCGCAGGGATGGTTTCGCCAAGGAAGCGCCACCGCGGACGCCATCGTTCATCAGCACGAGCTGTGGCGGGCGGTCACCGCCCTGACCCTGCACGCCGACGCCATGCACGTAGCGGGCAACTCCTTGGCCAGCCTGGTGTTCGTGAGCGCGCTTGGCCGCTGGCTCGGAGGCGGACTGGCGCTGCTCGCAACACTTCTGGCCGGATTTGCCGGCAATCTTCTCACTGCTTTCATCTATTCGACCTCGCACAATGTGGTCGGCGCATCCACGGCGACCTTCGGCGCGCTGGGGGTATTGGGCGGGCTGCAATTCGTGCGCAGGTTCCACGTCCGCTCGGTGGGCCGCGTGCGGCGAGCCATGCTCGGCGTGGCGGCGGCGCTCGGTCTGTTTGCCATGCTGGGAATGGGTGAACGCTCGGACGTGGTTGCCCACGCTGGTGGCCTTGGTTTCGGCATCCTGTTCGGCGTCCTGCTCGGCCAGTTCGTCGAACGACCGGTGCGGGCGCCGGCGCAAGCCCTGGCCCTGCTCGCCACCGTCGCCACCTTGACTGGTGCCTGGATGTTGGCATTCCGCCATCCCTGACCGGTGCTGGTAGTATCGGGTCGCGAAAACCATGTCAGGACTCAAGAACTCGAAAAGTGCGACGGAACTTCGCCGGGATATTTCCAATCTGCGCGGGGAATTTGCAGACAAACTCGCGGCCCTCGTCGCCTTTCCCTCCGTCAGCATGGAACCGGAGCGCCACCCAGATGTTCGCCGCTGCGCCGAGCTTGCCTGCGCGTACCTGCGCGAAAACGGCGCCGCAGCCGCCATCATCGAAACTACGGGCCTTCCGGTGGTGCTCGGCCGCCTGATTCAAGATCCCGCGTTTCCGACGGTGACGATCTACAATCACCTGGACGTTCAGCCGGCTGACAGCGAGGGCTGGCGAACATCGCCCTTCAAGCTCGAACGCATCGGCGATCGCTTTCACGGGCGCGGCGCCACCGACGACAAGGGCCCGGCGCTGGCGGCTCTGCTGGCGGCCCGGCTGGCGGTGGCAGCGTCGGTGAAGCTCAATTTCCAGTTCTTGTGGGAATGCGAGGAAGAGATCGGCAGCCCGAGCTTTGCGGCGGCGCTTGCCGACCTGGCCAAGGGTCGCCCCGGACAACCGGCGCTGCACACCGATTCCATCATGGTGTCGGATACCATCTGGCCTTCCGCGGGACAGCCGGCGATCCCCTACGCTTTGCGCGGGCTGCTCGGCTTCCTGGTTCGCCTGCAGACGGGCGACAAGGCCGTGCACTCGGGAACCACGGGCGGGGCCGCGCGCAATCCCATCGGCGAGCTGTGCGCGCTCATCGCCGAATGCTACGACGCCCGCACGGGTCACGTTCGCATCCCGCACTTCTATGACGGCATCCGCAAACCCACCGCAAGCGAGCGCCGCGAGCTCGCGCTAACAGGATTTGCACGGGCGAAGTTCCAAAAGGCGCACGGCCTGCGCAGCCTGCGCTTTTCCGATGACGCCCGCCTGCGCGAGGCCATCATGACCCGTCCGACGTTCGAGGTGCACGGCATCGTGGGCGGCTACAGCGGCCCGGGCGTCAAAACCATCGTGCCCCACACCGCGGAGGCCAAGCTGTCGTGTCGCCTGGTCGCCGACCAAAAGCCCGCCCAAGTCCTCCGCCGCATCAAGGACTTCATTGCCCGCAAGTGTCCGGACGCCAAGGTCATCTTCGAGTCAGCTCTCGAACCCTATCTTGCCGACACATCGGGTCCGTTTTTGCAGGCCGCTGCGGCGGCGACGCAAGAAACCTTCGGCAAGAAACCCGCGCTCACGCGCGAGGGCGGCTCGATTGGCGCGGTCGTGACCATGACCAAGATTCTGCGCAAAGAGGTCGTGCTGCTTGGCCTCTCGCTTCCCGAGGATGGCTACCACGCCATCAACGAAAGCTTCGCGTGGTCCCAGGCAGCGGGCGGCATCGCCATGTTCTACCGCTACTTTCACCACCTAGCCGCAATCGGTCGGGGCTAGGCGCGGCTTGCACTGCGGCGATTGACAGGTATCTTTTGCGCATGAGCGCGGTTTCTGGCAAGACGGCGGCGGTCAGTCGGCGCACGGCGTGGAAGATCCTTCTCACGGTCGTGGTGTCCGCGTGCGCGCTGACCGGATTGCTGTGGGCCTCGCTGGGCGAAGGGGCCGAGTATTACAAGCACGTGGACGAAGCGCGCGGCAGCCAGGCGCACCTGACCGGCAAGCGCCTGCGCGTGCACGGCAACGTGGTCGAGGGATCCCTCGTCCATCAAGCCGGGACGCTGGACTACCACTTCGTCATGGAGAGCAAGGCGCCGCGCGAGCATGCCACCATGACGGTCGACTTCCACGGCATCCCGCCCGACCTGTTCAAACCCGGCGCCGAAGTCATCGCCGCTGGCGTCCTCGCCAACGACGGCCGGCTCAATTCCGATCGCATCGAGACCAAGTGCCCGTCCAAGTACGAAACCCAGACGCAGAAGCCGTAGTCTGAAGCCCTCGCTTGTTTCGGCTGTCCGCTGAGGCAGTGCGAAGTGCACTCCGCTCGGCAAAGATGTAATAAGGTTCCCAATAGGCCATGTACGGGATCCGCCACGCAACGCCGCCAGCTGTTCCATCCGACAAAAGCCACAACCGTGCCCTCGACGGCTTGCGCTTCTTCGCCTTCGTTCTGGTGTTTTTCTTTCACGCCCTGCAATGGAGCCGCTGGGGCAATCTGCCCTTCATCCGCTTCGGATATCTCGGCGTGCCTATCTTCTTCGTTCTGTCCGGATTCCTGATCGGCGGCATCCTCCTCGACCTCAAGGCGAAGCAGCGCCCTGGCTTCGGGCTGGCGGCCAAGCTCAAGACCTTCTACGTCCGGCGCGCGCTGCGCATTTTTCCCGTCTACTACCTGTTCATCGGGATTTTAGCCGTCCTGCTGCTGCTGTCGGGTCGTCAGGATCCGATCGCGCGCGATAGCTTTGTCTGGCACCTGGCCTATCTCACGAATTTCCGTTCCTTCTTCGTGGGCATGAACCAAATGTACGAAGGCCACTTCTGGAGCCTGGCGGTGGAGGAGCATTTCTATCTTCTCGCGCCGCTCGTCGTTCTGCTGGCTAGCCCGCGCGCCCTCGTGCGGTTGCTGGTCGGGGTGATCGTCGCCGTGGCGCTGGCCCGCGCCACCATCTATTGGACCGGCTCCGGCCGCGACTTCTGGGTGCTTTCTCCCATGCAGTTCGACCTGCTCGGGCTCGGCATCGCCACCGCCATCATCGAGCGCAAGGGCCATTTCCTTGCCATCGGCGCACGCGGGCTGCGCCGGCTCGGCCTCGCGAGTGCCGCGTTCTTCGTCGTCTTCATCGCGCAGTTCTACCGGCCGTTGCCCGGCTTCGGCGGCCTCTTCGCCACGCTTGGCCCGCTGTCGCTCGGAATCACGACCGCAGCCGCGGTGCTGACCCTGTGGCAAAGGCCGACCACGCTCGCGTCACGCGTGCTCGCCTTTCGCCCCTTCGCCTACTTTGGTCAAATCAGCTACGGGCTCTATCTCTTCCATCCCAATTGCCTGGGCTGGTCCGCCAAGTACTTCGGTCACTACAGTTTAACCAACGCGGGCGCCGGCCTCGTCATCACTCTCGCCGTCGCCATGGCGTCGTGGCACCTGTTTGAAAAACCCATCAACGGTCTCAAGAACCGCTTCTCCTACGCTGACAAACGCAGGGCTAGACAACCTGAAACCGACAGCGCGACAGCGGCCCGGCTCGCCGTACCCGAAACGTAGCTGGCGACGCTACTTGAAGTTCTGTACTGCCCACAGGCTGCCGGTCGGCGTGGTGTAGAACCCACAAGCGACACCGCTCGCGTAGCTCGTTCCGGTCATGTTGATGAAGTGGCCGTGGCTCGAATAGCAGGATCCGGTGCAGGGTGTCGTTGGTGGTGGTCCCTCGGCGAACATTTGTGCCAGACATTGGGAAATCACCTGGGTGGTGTTTGCCCATCCCGGACATTCGTCCTGGGCATTGCCGGACGTGCAGATCCCGGCCTGAAAGCCCGCGTGGGCGCTGTTGTGCTGTGAATCGTATTGCGCGTCTTGGTCCGCGCACGCCTCGCCATCGTTCCAGCGCGGAAGTGGTGACAGGCAGACGCAGGCGCGGAACTGGTTCACCCGGGTTACGCAGTCCGCGTAGATGTCGCCCGTGTTCGGCGCTGTCGGCGCGCACGCGTAGTCGGGCGTGCAGCCAGTGCCGCCACTGCCACTGGCGCCACCGCCACCGCTGCCGCCCTGGCCCAGGCTGCCTGCGTCTTGCGGGGAGGTTCCATCGCTCTTTCCACACGCCATGGCCAAAGAGACGAGCAGCAAGGCGCCAAGCCCGCACGAGCGCAATTTCTTTGCTCTCATCCTTGAAGTCTACAACAGATCGGAAAGTCGGGAGGGGATCCAGCGCGGGCTGTGGCTTGGGCAACTCTCTTTCAGACGTACTTCAGCCCGTCGACCACGCGCTGGCGGGCGGCGCGCTTGGCGGGGTAGAGCGTGGCGAGAAAGCAGATGATCTGGGTCGCGCCGGCAACGAACAGGACCTCGCGAAGGGACACCTCCACCGGCAGCCGCGCGATGAGGTACACCTTGGGATCGAGGGGATAGCCGTAGAGCGCGGCCAGCCCGCACAGGGCTAGGCCGTAGAGAATGCCGAAGCCGGTGCCTACGATGCCCACGAAGCTGCCCGACACCAGGAACACACGCAAAAGCGATCCCGAGCGCGCTCCCATGGAGGCGAGGATGGCGACCTCGCGCACCTTGGACAGCACCACCAGCATCAGCGACGCGACGATATTGAAGGCGGCGACCACGATGATGAGAACCAGCAGCAGCGAGATGATGAGCTTCTGCATGGCGAGGGCGGTGAAGAGATTCCGGTTGAGCGTCTTCCAATCGATGATGCGCATCTCGGGGCCGAGGCGCGTTTGCACGTCTTCCTCGACGGTAAGCGCCTGCATGGGGTCGGCGAAGCGCACCTCGACGCCGAAGATAGATTGGCGTGCGTTGCCGAGGCGGCGCGCGTCTTCGAGGGGAATGAAGGCCAGGCGCGCGTCGTACTCCTGAAAGCCGAAGGAAAAGATACCCACCACGCGGAAGGCGTAGGCGCTCGGCGCCGAATCCACATCGCCCGAAAACGGCACGAGCACCTGCACGCAGTCACCGACGGCGGCGTGCACCCGGTGGGCGAGATCGGCGCCGAGGATGAGGCGCCCGATCTTTCCGCCTTCGGACACCGCGACCGCTACGCCCGCGCAAGTGGCTGGCTTGGCCAGATCGTCGACCGATCCCGCGATCAACGCGCGCCGTAGCTCGGGCACGCCTTCGGACACCTCGACGCCCTTGAGGTTGGCGCCAACCTTGCCAATCATCACCTCGCCGGCCGTGAAGCTGAAGCGCGACGTGCTCACCAGGCCGGGAAAACCGACGAGTTGCCTGCGTACTTTTTCCGCCTCGCGGTCGGCCTCGTCGACGTTACGTTCCAGCCCATAGGACGTCACAATCAGGTGGGCGTTGACGGCCAGCACCTTTTCCTTGAATTCGCGCTCGAAGCCGCTGGTCACCGAAAGCACGACGACGAGCGAAGCCACCCCAAGCATGACGCCCATGGTGGAAACGGTGGTGAAGACCGAGAATACCCGCAGCAGCAAAAACAGAATACCGGCGAAACCACCCACCACCACGACGATCACCGCGCAGGTTTCCAGGCCGCGCTGGTGATTGCGCGTCGCCAAGGTGATGAGCAGCCCAGCGACGGTGAGCACGAGCGAAGTCCACAGCCCGAACCGCACCGGACGGGAAGGCGTGGCTCGGCGCAGATAGCGAACCCCGACGAAACGCTCGAAGCGGTAGCCGACCAGCAGGGCCACGCTGGCAAGCAGGGCCACAAGGCCGGCGGCGAGAATTGCTATCGTAAGCGCATCCATGGACTGCGCAAGCTACGGGAGCGGCAACGGCAGGTCAAACCGGACTTGCGGGCAGGACCACGCGGAAAGTGGAACCTTGGCCGAGCACACTGGCGACTTCGACGCGGCCGCAGGCCCGTTCGACCAGGCGCTTGACGATCGCCAAGCCGAGGCCATTGCCTTCGATGTCGCGGGTTTCCGGCCGCTTTTCCCGGAAAAACTCCTCGAAAAGGCGCGCCAGGTTCTCCGGCTTGATGCCGATGCCGGCATCGACAACCTCGATGGTGATATCGCTGTCCTTGCGGCTCGCGTTGACCTTTACGGCGCCTGCGTCGCGGCTGTATTTGATGGCGTTGCCCAAAAGATTGCCGAGGATGGTGCGCAGATCCTCGTCGGCGATCCGAACGGCGAGGCCAGGCGCGAGGGCCGTCTCGAATGCAATCTGCTGGGCAACTATCTTTTCGCGGTAGAGATCCGCAATGGACGCGACGCACGTTTGCAGATCCGTGTTCTCGACCGACGCGGTCGCTGTCCGCTCCAGATCGATGCGCGACAAGGAAAGCAGGTCCCCAATAAGCTCAACCATCTTGTCGATGCGGCGATCGGCGCGTTCGAGGAAGGGCAGGTAGGGGCCGATTTCGCCACCCAGGCTCTTGTCGAGCGCGACCTCGATGAGGCTGCGAATGGCTCCGAGGGGCGAGCGGAACTCGTGCACCATGGTGCGGATGAAGCGTGGCTTCTCCATGGCCATGCGCCGCATCTCGGTCACGTCGGCCAGGGTCAGGATGCGCCCCAAGGCCACGCCGTCTTCGCCCCGGAAAGTCACCGCGCTGGCAAAGAAAATCTTGTCGCCGACGGTCAGCTCGGAGATCTTGCGATGGTCGTCGCCAGAGGCTGGCAACAGATCGGCGAGACCAGCCAACGATGCCTCGGCCAGCACGGCGTCGACCGATTTACGCAGCAGATCTTTCTGCACGTGCCCGAGCAGCTCGGCCATGGCGTGGTTGGCCAGCACCACCTCGCGCTCGCGATTGATGACCAGTACCGCGTCTCGCAACGACGAGACGAGCGAGCTGGTCTGGCTCTTTTCCGTGGCCAAGGCAAGCAAGCTCGCTTCGTTTTCACGCCGCAGCTTTTCCGCTTCTTCCTTGAGGCGCTTGTGGCGCGACAGGGTTTCCATCACGCCGAGCAAATCGTCGGGCGAAAACGGTTTGGGCAAAAAGAAATCGATGCCCTGCCGGGTGGCTGCGATGGCGGTGTCGATGTTCGCGTAGGCGGTGATCATGCACGTCATGGTGGGCAGCTTGCGGCTGCGCATGGTCGACAGCAGGGTCAAGCCGTCTACGTCGGGCAGTTGGTAATCGATGAGCGCGATGTCGAAGCACTTCTGGTCGAGCAGCGCCAGCGCCTCGCGCCCGGTAGCCGCCATCTCGACGACGTAGCCTTCCATTTCCAGGATCTGGCGGATCCCGGAACGAACGCCGTATTCGTCGTCGATGACGAGAACGCTCGGCAAGATTACCCCACGGCTGCGGCGGGCGCGCGCGCCGCTAGTTTGTCTTCGATGGTCTTGCAGAGTTGGCGACCGGTGACCGGCTTGTCGAGGAAGGCGTCGAGCTGAATCCATTCCTTGAGCGCGGCGGCATCGGCGGAAAACTTGTGCCCGGTCGCCGCAGCCACGCCGGACAGCATGATGATAGGGACGGAGCCCATGTTGGGATCGCGGCGAATGCGGCGGCCAAGCAGGAAGCCGGAATCGTGATGCTCCATCATGAGGTCGAGCACGATGACGTCGGGCTTTTCCTGCGCGATGAGCTCGAGCGCGCCCTCGACGCGATCGATACTGGCGACGTCGTAGCCACGGCCGCAAAAGAAGGCGGTCTGGGCGGCGAGAAAATCGCGGTCGTCATCGACAAATAGAATCTTGAGGCTTTTCGTCATTGTTTGGCATGCTCCTTCGCAGCGATTGGGTCTTGGGAAGCTCGAGGGTGAAGGTCGTTCCCTGACCTTGCACCGAATCGAACCAAATTCTTCCACTGTGCATTTTCACGATACCGTAGGCGATGGGCAGGCCGAGTCCCGTACCACGCCCGAGGCTCTTGGTGGTGAAGAACGGCTGAAAGACCTTGTCGCGCGCCTCGGGAGCGATGCCGCGCCCCTGGTCGCTGACCGCGATACGAACGCGGCTGGTCGCGGGCACGTCGACGGCAACCAGTCGCACGACGCCGGCCTTACCTTCCATGGCCTCGATGCCGTTCTTCACCAGGTTGATGAGCACCTGGCCGATTTGATCTTTGTCGATGTCGGCGAAAAGATCGATGGGCGCCTCGCAGGTAACTTCAAGTCCTGGCCCTACGTCGCTCAAAGCGAAGAGTGATTCCTCCACCACCCGGCGCAGGAGCTCGGCGATGTCGGTGCGCTCGATCTGGGCGCGATTCTGGCGCGCGAAATCGAGCAGATTGCCGATGATCTTCTTGCAGCGGTTGGCCTCGTCGACCAGCAGCTTGAGGTCATGGTCGAGGTCCGGCCGCTCCTTGAGCTTGCGCATGAGGATGTTGGTGTAGAGCAGGATGGTGCCGAGGGGATTGTTA
>Ga0182027_10012069_pt1 | contig 12156 bp, 23 predicted proteins | sample 712E1DmetaG_FD_121300 | JGI IMG/M metagenome (GOLD analysis project Ga0182027, IMG submission 121300) | Permafrost microbial communities from Stordalen Mire, Sweden - 712E1D metaG (Illumina Assembly) | ecosystem: Environmental > Terrestrial > Soil > Wetlands > Permafrost | place: Sweden...
CGACGCAAGGCGTTGCCGATTGTGGTCCCGAAACCACGCTCAAAGGGTTGTGCGGAAAACTGCCCGTACTTGTCGGTCAGCGTATCGGTGTTTGCTACCAAGCGCTTCGGTTTCTGGAATCCCTTCCAAAGCATCGCTTTCAAACCTCCCTTGCGGCCCACCTTGGCAGGCCACCTCTCGTGCACGCCGATCTCTATTACTTCGAGTACAGTTCGACGATCATCTGCTCCTGAATCGGGAAATTCACGTCCTCGCGTTTAGGCAGCGAGATAACCTTCGCCTTCAAGCCTTCGCGGTCCAATTGCAGCCAGGGGGGAACACTCCGGCCGCCGGAAAGATCCAGTGCGCGTTGCACCGCCGCCAGGTTGCGGCTCGGTTCCTTGATGGCGATTTCCTGGCCGGGGACGACGACGAACGAGGGGATATTCACCTTGCGCCCCGAAACCTGAATGTGGCCATGGCGAACCAATTGCCGAGCTGCAGCGCGTGAAGAAGCCAGGCCCAACCGGTAAACGGTATTGTCCAACCGCCGCTCCAGCATCAGCAGCAAGTTCTCGCCGGTTACGCCTTTCATCCGCGCGGCCTTCTCAAAGTAGCTGCGAAACTGATCCTCAAGGATGCCGTAAAGACGGCGCAGTTTCTGCTTCTCGCGGAGTTGTAACCCGTACCCGACAATCTTGGGCCGACGGGACTTTCCGTGTTGCCCCGGAGCGAAGTTGCGCTTTTCGATTTCGCACTTGTCCGTCAGGCACCGCTGCCCCTTCAGGAACAGCTTAACCCCTTCGCGCCGGCACAGCCGGCAAACCGCTTCACGATATCTTGCCAAACTAACCTCCTCAGGAACGAATCGCGAACTTCCGATCCCGTCCTAAACTCTTCGACGCTTGGGCGGACGGCAGCCATTGTGCGGAATGGGCGTCACGTCCTTGATATTCCGCACTTCCAGCCCGGCGGTGGCAAGGGCGCGAATGGCCGACTCGCGTCCGGCTCCCGGCCCCTTCACCCGCACCTCCACGCTGCGCATGCCATGGTCGCGAGCCGCGTTGGCCACGCGCATCGCCGCTTGCTGGGCGGCAAAGGGCGTGCCCTTGCGCGATCCCTTGAAGCCGAGCGAACCCGCGCTGGCCCAGCAGATGACGCGACCGTCAGAATCCGTAATGGCAACGTGGGTATTATTGAACGTCGCCTCGACGTGCACAATCCCGACCGGGACAATGCGCTTTTCCTTCTTCTTGAAAACCTTCTTCTTGCCTGCTTTTGCCGCCGCTTTCGCCATGAATCCTCACTCAAGAAATTGATGCAGCCGTGCCTTGACTAAGTCTTTGCCAAGGACCGCTTCTTATTGGTCACCGTGCCTTTGCGCGGGCCCTTGCGCGTGCGCGCGTTCGTGTGGGTGCGCTGGCCACGAGCGGGAAGACTGCGCCGGTGGCGCATGCCGCGGTAGGATCCCACTTCAATCAACCGCCGGATGTTCATGGCGGTTTCCTTGCGGAGGTCGCCTTCCACCGCTCCCTCTTCTTCCAGGATCTGGCGGATTTTGCTGGTTTCTTCCTCTGTCAGATCCTTGATCTTCGTGGCCGGATCGATTCCCGACCGCATGAGAATGGAAAGAGCTCTGGCCCGGCCGATGCCGTAAATGTAAGTCAGGCCAATTTCCGCGCGCTTTTTGGGCGGTAAATCCACGCCCGCAATTCTTGCCATTTCAACCCTCCCGTCTCATCCGCTACGCCGTACCAATCCGGCGTCAGCACGAATCATCCCTGCCGCTGCTTGTGCTTGGGGTTCTCGCAAATCACCCGCACCACTCCGCGCCGCCGAACAATCTTGCATTTCGTGCAAATCTTCTTCACTGACGAACGCACCTTCATAAATTCCCCTCATTCAGCCTTAGGTACCCAGCACCCGGGACATCGCACCTACTTGTACCGGAACACAATCCGGCCCCGCGTCAGGTCGTAGGGAGACAATTCCACGGCAACCTTGTCACCCGGCAGTATGCGGATAAAGTTCTTCCGCATCTTTCCCGAAATGTGGGCCAGAACCTGGTGCTTGTTGTCCAATTCAACTCGAAACATTGCGTTGGGTAGTGACTCCAGCACCGTCGCCGTAACCTCGATCGCATCTTCCTTTGCCATACTTCTTGGGGCCTCTACCCCGTCGCGGCGCCCATTAGGCAGGCGCAGCGGGGAAAACTACAAACGTGTCAGAACGTCAGGTCCATTCTGAGTGACCGCAACCATGTGCTCGAAATGCGCCGACAGCTTACCGTCAGCCGTCACCGCAGTCCAGTTATCATCCAGGACTCGAACGGCAGGCCCGCCGGCGTTCACCATGGGTTCAATGGCAAAGACCATGCCCTCTTTCAGCAACGGCCCATGGCCCGATTGGCCAAAGTTTGGAATCTGAGGTTCCTCGTGCATCGCCTTGCCAATCCCGTGGCCCACAAACTCCCTCACTACCGAATACCCGTTTTTCTCGGCATATTGCTGCACTGTGGCCGAAACGTCGCCCAGTCTATTTCCTAACCGCACTTTTTCCAGCGCCAACTCCAGGGATTCTTCCGTCACCCTCAGCAAACGCTGGGCGGATTCGCTGATGGCTCCCACTGGGATAGTTATGGCGGAATCGCCATAGTATCCATCCAGCACAACGCCCGTATCCAGGCTGAGGATATCGCCTTCCTTAAGCGTGCGGCGGTCAGAGGGGATGCCGTGAATAATTTCGTCGTTGACCGACGCGCACAGGCAGCAGGGGTAACCGCGATATCCTTTGAAAGCCGGCCGTGCTCCCAACTCTTTGAAGCGCCTGGCCACAAATTTCTCCAGGTCAAGCGTCGTGACTCCCGGCCGCGCTTGCTCGCGTATCTCGCCCAAAACCTGACGAACCATCTTGCCGCTGCGCCGCAGCTTCTCGATTTCAGCCGATGACTTACAGATAATCATGCCTTTGAAAGATAATCCGTCAGTCCCTGGGCAATCGCCTCAGGCTCCTTATTTCCGTCCAATGCCAGCAGCAAGCCCTGGCCGCGATAGTACTCAATCAAAGGGCTGGTTTGCTTGTGGTACGCTTCCAGCCGCTGACGGATGGTAGTTTCATTATCGTCTGCCCGGTGCAGCAACTTTCCCCCGTCCTTATCACAGGTCCCTTCAACCTTGGGCGGATTGAAATGGATGTTGTAAATTTCTCCGCATACAGAGCAGGTCGCCCGACCGGTGAGTCGTTTTAACAGCAACTCCTCACTCACTTCGATATCAAGAACCAACGGTCGCCCTTCACCCTTCGCCACCAAAATGCGATCCACAAACTGCGCTTGCGAAATCGTCCGCGGAAAGCCGTCGAGGATAAAACCATCCTTGCAATCCGGTTGGTCGATCCTCTCTTCCACGATGCCGTCAACCACTTCGTCTGGCACCAGCTTACCAGCTTCCATCCTGGCTTTAGCCGCCAATCCCAGCGGGGTTTCTCTCTTTACCGCATCGCGCAGGATATCGCCGGTGGAAATTTGCGGGATGCCATAATGCTTGGCCACTTCCCGCGCTTGCGTGCCCTTACCTGCCCCGGGGGCTCCCAGGAAAATCAAACAATGCGCTCGCATGAGTTCCCTCCGAACGCCCCGTCAAGACGACCGCCGTCCCCGGATCCTGCCCTTTTTCAAGAACCCTTCGTAATGCCGCATGATGAGCTGAGCCTCCACCTGCTGCACGGTGTCCATGGCTACTCCCACTACGATCAGGAGGGACGTTCCACCAAAATAGAAGTTGACGTTCAGCCCGTGCAGAACCCATGCCGGCAAGTGGGAGTCAAACCATCCTGCCCCCATCCAGCCCGGCAAGTGGTTCAGGCGAAGCCCCGCCAGCATCAATTCAGGAATAAGTGCAACCAAGGCCAGATAGAAACCACCCACCCAGGTGATCTTGGTGAGGACATCATCCAGGTAATCAGCCGTGCGCTTACCCGGCCGGATTCCCGGCATGAACCCACCCTGCTTGCGGACGTTGTCAGCAACCTCATCAGGGTTGTAGACAATCGAAAGGTAGAAATGGGCAAAGAAAATAATCATTATGACGTAGGTTAGCGTGTAAAGCGGTTCCCCATAAGCAAACACCTTGGAAAACCAGGCTAAGCCAGCGCCGAGATAACGAATGAGAACAATGCCGCTTTGATCGAGGTGAAATAGACTAAGAGTCTGTGGAAAAGTTAAGATAGAAACCGCAAAGATAATTGGCATCACGCCGCCGCTGTTCACTTTGAGCGGCAGGTGGGTTGACACCCCACCCATGATCCTGCGCCCCACCACCCGCTTCGCATATTGGATAGGGATGCGCCTTTCACCACGCTCCACGAAAACAATGCCGCCAACAATAGCCACCATAAAAGCCAGAAGCACAAAGAGTACCAGCAAATTCCAGGTGTGATTGACAAAAACCTTTTCATAAAGGTCGGCTGCGGCCCGTGGCAGCCCCACCACGATACCGGCAAAAATCAAGAGCGACATGCCGTTACCGATACCGCGCGCGGTGATCTGTTCGCCCAACCACATGATGAAAATTGACCCCGCCGACAGCGTCAGCACGGTGGAGAAAACGAAAGCCGGGCCCGGATGATTGACCAGTGAGGCTCCCGCGGCCGTCTGCTTCTCCAGGGCGATGGCGATTCCGAAAGCCTGGAACGCACTCAATCCCACCGTCATCCAGCGGGTATAATCGGTTATTTTCTTGCGGCCTAAATCGCCTTCTTTCTTGAGTTTCTCGAGGTGGGGTGATACCACCGTGAGCAATTGCAGGATAATAGAAGCCGTAATATACGGCATGATTCCCAATGCAAAAACCGTCAGCCGCCGCAGGCTGCCGCCGGAGAACATCGCCAGCAGTCCAAACAGCGAGCCTCCCATTTGGCTGAACATCTGTTCGAAAACATCCGCATTAATGCCGGGCGTGGGAACAAATGCCCCCAACCGGTACACGGCAAGCATCGCCAGGGTAAAGAGGATGCGTTTTCGTAGATCCGGAATCTCGGTGATGCTTTTCAGAGACTCGAGCATTACGAAATGACCTCAGCCTTCCCGCCAGCTTTCTCGATCTTCTCCAGGGCGGACTTGGAAAACAAGTGTGCGGAAACGTGCAGTGGTGCCTTCAATTCGCCGTCGCCAAGGATCTTCAGTCCGTCGCCAAGTTTCTTCACCAGGCCGCTGGCAACGAGAAGCTCCGGCGTAATCTTCTCTTCCGGTTTGAAATCCTCAAGGTCTTTCAGGTTCACGATCGCATATTGTTTGCGAAAAATATTGGTGAAACCCCGCTTGGGGAGGCGGCGGTGGAGCGGCATCTGTCCGCCCTCGAAGCCCGGCCTCATGCGCATGCCCGCCCTTGACCGCTGACCTTTCGCGCCGCGGGTGGCCGTCTTCCCGTGCCCTGATCCTATTCCCTGCCCGATGCGTTTAGGGCGCTTGGTGGCCCCCACCGGCGGTCGAAGTGTTCCAATGTGTGTCGACATATGTCTTCAGCCTATTCCTTGACGGCCTCGGCCGGCTCGCTTCCCTCCGGCGAGGACGTCTTCATATTGCTCGTTGTTGCGGGTTTGGCCGCTGGGACCGCAGCTTCCGTCGCCGCAGCCTCCGGGGGTGCAACTTCCGCCGCCACTGGTTCAGCGGGCGCTGCCACCGCGGCGTGAACCGTATATTCCGGTATCGACGCCCAAGCCGGAGCCACAGGCTCAGGAACGATCTCCAGCAGGTGGGGCACGGCAGCCACGATTCCGCGAATCTGCGGGGTGTCAGGGCGCAGCACGGTATGGTTCAGCTTGTTCAAACCCAAGCTCCGCACGATCGTTTTCTGGTGGTAGGTGAACCCAATCCCGCTTCTCACCCACTTAATCCGAATCATTTTGAGCGTCTTGTCCGCCACAGTTCCCAACCTCGCTAAATTTCTTCCGGACCTTTGCCGCGCGTATTGGCGACCTCTTGCAGGTCGCGCAACCGGAGCAGAGCGTCCATGGTCGCCTTTACCACATTGTAGGGATTGGTGGTGCCCAGGGATTTAGTCAGCACATTTTGAATCCCCGCCGCCTCCACCACTGCACGCACCGCGCCACCGGCAATCACTCCCGTTCCGGGCGGTGCAGGCTTCAATAATACCCTGCCTGCTCCGTAATGGCCCGTGACGGTATGAGGAATCGACCCCCGCGAAACATTCACTTTGGCCAGGGATTTCTTCGCCGACTCGATCCCTTTGCGAATTGCCATGGGCACTTCGCGTGCCTTGCCGGAACCATAACCGACAATGCCGGCGCCGTCACCCACGACGACCAGCGCCGCAAAACTCAGGTTCTTTCCGCCTTTGACAACCTTGGTGACGCGATTGATCGCGATCACCTGGTCTTTGAGCTGCAACGAGTTCGGGTCAATCCGATTGGACAAATCTTCCTCCCGCCCTATCCCCTAGAATTTCAGCCCCGCCGCGCGAGCAGCGTCGGCCAGTGCTTTGACGCGCCCGTGATAGGCATAGCCGCCCCGGTCAAATACCACGCCAGGAATTCCCGCAGCGATGGCGCGTTGGGCCAGAATCTGCCCCACGACCTTGGCAGCGGCAATGTTCCCGCCATTCTTGAGCGTCTTGCGCACTTCCTTGTCGCGCGTTGACGCTGCAATCAGGGTGTGACCGCTGGTGTCGTCTACTACCTGGGCGTAAAGATGATTGAGCGACCGAAAAACATTTAAGCGTGGCGACTGGGCCCGTCCGCTCACCCGGGCGCGGATTCGCACGTGAATCCGGCGGCGCGCCACGTCTTTGGAAACCATCTGTAACATCAGAAACTCTCCGCTTTCCTAAGCCTTAAACTAACCTGCCTTGCCTCCACCAGCAGCCGCCGCAGCCTTGCCGACCTTCTTCTTCAGGCGCTCGCTGGTGTAACGGACACCTTTGTTCTTGTACGGATCGGGAGGCCGCAAGCTGCGAATCTTCGCGGACACATGCCCCACCAGTTGTTTGTCCGCACCGCTGACGATGAGGTGCGTTTGCTTCTCCACGGTGATGGCAACTCCGTCGGGAACCGGGAACTCGATAGGATGCGAATAACCCAGAGTGAAGGTCACCGACTTGCCCTTGGACTCGGCCCGATAGCCGATGCCCACGATGTCGAGGTGCTTTTGAAAGCCCTCGGCCACGCCATGAACGGCATTCGCGAGCAGGCTGCGGGCCAGTCCATGCAATGCCGCCTGGTTGTCCGTATCACGCTTCAGGAGCAAATGGCCGTCCTGCTTTTCAAGCTGGACTCCATGAGGTAGAGGAATCCGTAAAGTTCCCTTGGGCCCCTTCACCGCCAGCGACGATCCCTCCGTCTGTACGGTGACTCCCTTAGGCAGAGCAATTATCTTTCGTCCTATTCTCGACATAGTAGCATCACGTTCCGTCTGTCAGTTCGGGGGCTCGGAAATCGAACCGCCGGCTTTCTTTCCCCGCTTCGGACTCCGGACTTCGGACTCCGGACTTACCCTTAGGACACGCTACAGAGCACTTCCCCACCCACGCCCGCCTTGCGGGCGGCCTTACCGGTCAGCACGCCACGCGGCGTCGTGAGGATACTCACTCCCAGTCCGCCCAGGATACGGGGAACGGATTGCGAGCCCACGTAGACGCGGCGGCCGGGCTTTGAGACTCGGTCGATGCTGGCGATGGCGTTGGTGCCATCGGTCGCATACTTCAGAAATACCTTCAAGACTTTCTTCTTGCCTTCGTCGCCCACCTTGAAGTTGCTGATGTAGCCTTCTTCCTTCAGGATGCGCGCCACCTCGACTTTGAGCTTCGAGGAAGGCATATCCACCCGCGGATGACGCGCTTGAATCCCATTACGGATTCGGGTGAGCATATCGGCGATGGGATCAGTGACGGCTGACATAATTCTCCCGATTCTTGCGTTGGCTGAGCTTCTCGCTCAGCGTTACCAGCTTGATTTAGTGACGCCGGGGATATCCCCGCGCAGCGCCAACTCCCGAAAATGGAGACGGCACATATCGAACTTTCCGAGGTAACCGCGGGGCCGCCCGCAAATCCGACAGCGATTCCGATGCCGAATCTTGAACTTCGGCTTCTTGCGCAATTTGGCCATCATGGAAGTGCGTGCCACGTTTTACCCCCCTGCCTTTTCGCTGGTCTGTGCCGGCGCCGCGGCCTGACGGCGTTGCGCTTCCCCTCGGAAGGGCATCCCCATGTGCCGCAGTAGCGCCAGGGCCTCAGCATCGGTTCTGGCATCGGTTACGATCGTAATATTCATGCCCTTGGTCTTATCAACCTTGGCGTAATCAATTTCCGGAAAGACCAACTGATCTCGCAATCCCAGCGTGTAGTTCCCCCGGCCGTCGAAGGCGCGCGTGGAGACGCCGCGAAAATCGCGTACGCGCGGCATGGCGACGTTGGTCAGCCGGTCGAAGAATTCGTACATGCGGTCGCCCCGCAAGGTCACCATCGCCCCGATGGGCATGTTCTTCCGCAGCTTGAAATTGGCGATCGACTTCCGCGCCCGCGTAATCACCGGCTTTTGTCCGGTAATCTGCCCCAGTTCATGGGCGGCCGAATCGAGCAACTTGGCGTTCTGGATGGCTTCCCCCAGGCCCATGTTGACAATGATCTTCCGCAAGCGCGGAACGGCGTTCGCGTTGGCGTAGCTGAATTCCTTCACCAAGGTCGGCACGACTTCCTTTTGGTATCTCTCTTTCAGTCTCGGAACCATGTTACTTTCGTTCCTCCCGGCCTCTACTTATCCAGAGATTTTTCGCACTTGGCGCAGATGCGCACTTTCTTGCCTTCCGCCATCTGGCGGTGCTGGATCCGGGTGGGCCCGCATTCACTGCAAACCAGCGCCACGTTGGAAACGTGGATGGGGCCTTCCTTCTCCAGAATTCCGCCGCGAATCTGTTTGGCGGGGTTGGGCCGCACGTGGCGTTTTACCATATTCACGTGCTCGACGTAGATCCTCGATTTGGCGGGCTCGACTTCCAGGACCCTTCCTCGTGTCGGTTGCCCGGAAGGCCCCCGGCTTCGCCCCGCCATCACTTGCACGATGTCGTTCTTACGGATATCCATTGAAAATCCCCTTACAGAACCTCGGGCGCCAAAGAAACAATCTTCAGGAATTTCTTCTCGCGCAGTTCGCGTGCCACCGGCCCGAAGACGCGTGTCCCCACCGGCTCGTTGGCGTCAGTGATCAGCACCGCGGCATTCTCATCGAAGCGGATATAGCTGCCATCGCGCCGCCGCTGTTCCTTCCGCATCCGGACGATCACGCATTTCACAACCTTGCCCTTGGGAATGGCGCTGTCAGGCGCCGCCTCTTTGACCGCGGCGGTAATGATGTCGCCCAGGCCCGCCTGTAACCCCACATCGCCGCCCAGGGGCAGGATGCAGGAAAGCTTGCGGGCTCCAGAATTGTCCGCCACCTGGAGAATCGTCCGCATCCCGATCATACTTGCACCTCCGGTACGGGTGCGACCAGCGTCGCCTTGGCAATGATCTCCACCACCCGCCATCGCTTGCGGCTGCTCATGGGGCGCGTTTCCTCGATTCTTACCGTATCGCCCACTTTGCACTCATTCTTTTCATCGTGGGCCATAAAGTTCTTCGACCGCCGCACGACGCGTTTGTAAAGAGGGTGGGTGCCTTGCCGCTCCACGGTAATCACCACCGTCTTTTGCATCTTCGTGCTGGTGACCACCCCGACTTTTTCCTGCCGCTTTCCCTGGCTGGCGCTCTGCGCCTGTCCGACCGCTATTTCCGTCACCTTGCACCTGCTTCGGTTTTGGCGGCGCCAATCTGGCGCTCACGCCTCAATGTTTTAACTTTTGCGATTCCTTTGCGCAGCTCCCGGACGGCGGTGACATGCTCCGATTGGCCACCCGCCATCTGAAACTTCAGCCGGAAGAGTTGGTCGGAAAACTCGCGTTCGCGAGTTTTCAGCTCGGCATCGGTCCACTCCCGCATTTTCTCTGCGGGCCACTTCCATCGCTTGTCCTTTTCCAGCTTCATGAGCTCCGCTCCACGACCGGTTAAACTGACTCCGCGCGCGTTACGAACTTGGTAGGCAGGGGCAGCTTGTGGCTGGCCAGCCGCATCGCCTCGCGCGCTTCCGTTTCCGGCACGCCTTCAATTTCAAACAGCATCCGTCCCGGTTTCACCACCGCCACCCAGAACTCCGGCGCACCCTTGCCTTTTCCCATACGGGTTTCAGCGGGTTTCTTGGTCACCGGCTTATCAGGAAAAATTCGAATCCAAAGCTTACCACCGCGCTTGATGAAACGCATGATGGCGACGCGGCTGGCTTCTATCTGCCGGTCGGAAATCCAGCCTGCCTCCAGGACTTTCAACCCATAGTCCCCGAAAGACATGTCGGACCCGCGCCAGGCCTTGCCGCACATACGTCCGCGCTGTTGCTTGCGAAATTTAACTTTGCTCGGCATTAACATGAGTTCATTCTCAGTTCCTAATATTCAGCTCGCAGTTGGCGCGTCCAGACTTCTTGCTTACTCGACTGGAGTGGCAACTGGAGGCTTCTCTTGCGTCACGGGGGCGGCGGCCACGGGTTCTGCGGCGGCCTTTTTTTCCACCCGGCGATTTTTTTGTTCCAGAATTTCACCGTTGTAAATCCAGCACTTCACGCCGATCACGCCGTAGGTTGTGCGGGCTTCGGCCTGCCCGTAATCGATATCCGCCCGCAAGGTGTGCAGGGGCAGACGGCCTTGCAAATACCACTCCGACCGCGCAATTTCCGCACCGTTCAAACGGCCGCCGCAACGGACCTTGATTCCTTTGCAGCCGAATCGCAGCGCCGAATCCACCGATTTGCGCATGGCACGCCGAAAGGCAACACGCTTTTCGAGTTGGAGGCAAATCGCTTCCGCCACCAGTTGGGCATTCAATTCCGGGCGGTGAACTTCCTGAATGTTGATGGGCAGCACTTCCCGTCCCGTGCGCTTCTGAATCTCCTGCCGGAGGCGGTCAATTTCCGCACCCTTGCGGCCGATGATAATGCCCGGCCGCGCGGTGAAAATAGTTATCTTAAGCTTGTTGCCGGGGCGCTCGACTTCAATGGACGCCACACCGGCCGCGCGCAGCTGGTCTTTAAGCCGCTTCTTGAGCTTCAGATCTTCGTGGAGCAGGTCGGCGTAATCCTTCTTGGCAAACCAACGCGACTTCCACGTTTTGTTGTATCCCAGGCGGAACCCGTAAGGATGAACTTTCTGACCCACCCTATGCCTCCTTCATTTCGCCGGCGGCGCTATGCCCTGCCCCTGTGGCGAACCGTTCACACAACCCGCAGTTTATTCTCCCGGCGTTCCCACCACCACGGTGATCGAGCTGGTGCGCCGCTGGTAACGATAGGCGCGACCCATGGGAGCCGGACGGACGCGCTTTTGCCTTGGACCCTCGTTGACGAAAGCCCTGGAAACCACCAAGTCATCAACGTCCAGATTTTCTGCCTTCTGCTCGGCATTGGCAACGGCCGAGCGCAGAATCTTTTCCAGGTCATGCGTGACACGCTTCTTGGTAAAGTTCAGAATAGTCAGTGCCTCGCTGACGCTCTTGCCGCGGATCTGGTCGACGACCAACCGAGCCTTCTGCGGCGAAATTCGCATGTATTTGTAAGTCGCGCTAGCTTCCATCGATTCACCTGGATTTCGGGGTCAAAGACCCGAAAATTAGCTCCCTGCACCTGCCGAAGGCGCTGCCGGCTTTGCTCCACCGGTAACCGGCGGTGGCGCTGCCGCTGCGGCGGCTTTCTCTGCCGCGACTTTCACTCCGTGCCCCTTGAAGGTGCGGGTCGGGGAAAACTCACCCAACTTGTGTCCCACCATGTTTTCCGTGATGTACACGGGGATAAACTTCTTGCCATTATGGACGGCTACCGTGTGCCCGATCATCTCCGGCAAAATCGTGGACCGCCGCGACCAGGTCTTAACAACCTTCTTCTCGAACCGCCGGTTGAGCAGTTCAATCTTCTTCATCAAATGATCGTCCACAAACGGACCCTTTTTCAGCGACCTTCCCAAGTTGCCCTCCCTCTATTTCTTCTCGCGCCGCTTGACAATGTAACGGTCCGTAGACTTGTTGTTCCGTGTCTTGTAACCGCGCGTCGGTTGGCCCCAAGGCGTCACGGGATGGCGGCCACCAG
>Ga0182027_10012071_pt1 | contig 12155 bp, 9 predicted proteins | sample 712E1DmetaG_FD_121300 | JGI IMG/M metagenome (GOLD analysis project Ga0182027, IMG submission 121300) | Permafrost microbial communities from Stordalen Mire, Sweden - 712E1D metaG (Illumina Assembly) | ecosystem: Environmental > Terrestrial > Soil > Wetlands > Permafrost | place: Sweden...
CCTTCGCGGCAGTCATGCTCAAATGCTACAGGGTCTTCGTCCTGATGCGTGAGTTTCTCATTGAGAACATCAAGCATTTCAAGGAAAGACATTTCAGTAGTAATGTTTTCAAGAGTATAATCGGCAAATTGTCCTTTGGCTTCTTTATTTTTCTGACGCCATACTTTTAATTTAATATTCAGATTAGCCATTATTTATAACTCCTTTGCGAAGGTTTAACGTAATCAAACTGAAGCGGTTCTTTGTGAAGTTCTTCAGGAACCCCTTCTCCTTTATATTCCCAGGCTGAAACGAAAGAGTAATTCTCATCGTCTCTTTTAGCTTCATTCTCATCGGTTTGACTTTCTTCCCTGAAATGCCCGCCGCATGATTCTCTTCTCATGAGGGCATCATCAGTTATAAGTTCGCCGAGTTCCATGAAGTCAGCTACTCTTGCCGCTCTTTCAAGTGTCTGGTTTATTTCTTCATTGGTACCAAGCACCTTTACGTTCTTCCAGAAATCCTCACGGATTCCTTTTATTAACTCTTTAGCTTTTTTTAGTCCTGCTTCGTTACGAGCCATACCAACGTAATCCCACATTACCATTCCAAGCTCACGATGAAGTTCATCGACAGTCTTCGTTCCATTCACATTCAGAATCTTAGTGATTTTATCACTTACTTCTTTTGCGCTCTGTTTGAATTCAGGAGCATCGACAGTCAGTTTATCTTTCTTAAAGCTGCCAAGATAATTGCCGATTGTGTAAGGACTAACAAAATATCCATCTGCCAATCCCTGCATAAGCGCGCTTGCACCAAGACGATTAGCGCCATGATCTGAGAAGTTGCATTCTCCCAATGCAAACAGTCCCGGGATTGTTGTCATCAAATCATAATCAACCCAAAGTCCGCCCATTGTATAATGGATAGCAGGATAAATTCTCATTGGTACTTTGTATGGATCTTCAGCAGTAATCTGTTCATACATCTCAAACAGGTTACCGTATTTCTCGGTTATTTTTTCTTTGCCTAATCTTTTAATCGCGTCGGCAAAATCAAGATATACTGCTTTACCTGTAGAACCAACTCCCTTTCCCTGGTCAATCATTTCTTTTGAGTTTCTTGAAGCAACGTCTCTTGGGACAAGGTTTCCAAATGAAGGATATTTCCTTTCAAGGAAATAATCTCTTTCATCTTCAGGAATTTCATTTGGACTGCGAGTATCACCCTCTTTCTTCGGCACCCAAATCTGACCGTCATTTCTTAAGCTTTCACTCATAAGAGTTAACTTTGACTGATAAGTTCCTGAAACGGGAATACATGTAGGATGTATTTGAACGTAACAAGGATTACCGAACGCTGCTCCTTTTTTATGAGCACGCCAAATAGCTGTAGCATTACAGCCTTTAGCGTTCGTTGATAAATAATAAGCATTACCATAACCGCCGGTTGCAAGAATTACGACATCAGCGCAGTAAGATTCAATTTCACCAGTGACCATATTTCTTACAGTAATACCTCTTGCAACTCCGTTAACAACAACGATATCCTGAACATCTGATCTTGTATGAAGTTCAACATTTCCTAGACCAACCTGACGCATCATAGCGCTGTAAGCACCGAGCAGAAGCTGCTGGCCGGTTTCACCTCTTGAATAAAATGTTCTGGAAACCTGCGCACCTCCGAACGATCTGTTATCAAGCAAGCCGCCGTATTCACGTGCAAAAGGAACTCCCTGTGCAACGCACTGATCAATTATATTATTACTTACTTCAGCAAGACGGTAAACATTTGCTTCACGTGAACGGTAATCTCCTCCTTTTACAGTATCGTAAAATAGTCTGAAGATTGAGTCGCCGTCATTCTGATAATTCTTTGCAGCGTTGATTCCGCCCTGGGCAGCTATACTGTGTGCCCTTCTGGGACTATCCTGGTAGCAGAATGCTTTAACTTTATAACCAAGTTCAGCAAGAGAAGCAGCGGCTGCACCACCTGCAAGACCGGTACCCACAACTATAATTTCAAATTTTCTTTTATTGGCAGGGTTAACAAGTTTATAGCTAAACTTACGGTTAGTCCATTTCTCATGAATATCACCTGCCGGTACATTTGAATCTAATTTCATGTTAAACCCTCCCGTAAAAGAATAGGAAATAAATTGGCACAATTGCAAATCCGGCGCATATAAGAATGGAGAAGCCTACGCCGAAGCTTTTAATAAAAGGAGTGTATTTATTATGTCGCAGCCCTAAAGTTTGAAACGCACTCTGGAATCCATGTACAAGATGAAATGCGAGTAGAACAAATGCAAGAATGTACAAACCTGAATACCAGGGATTTAAGAAAGTGTTTACTACTCCATCATACATTGAGGGGTTAGCTGGTGTCTCAAGTCTGTAATTAACAAAAAAGCTTTTAAGATGAATAACCAGAAAAATAAAAACTACAGTTCCGCTCCAAAACATGAAACGGGAAAAAAAGGTACTGTTTTCTGAAGCTCTGTTAACGAAGTATGGCTGTCCCTTAGCTTTATTATTTGATAACCAGAGACGCAGGCCATTTAATGCATGATAAACAATGCACGCAAAGAGTCCTACTTCAATAATACGAAGAGGAATATTGTAAGAACTTCCGAGTACCTCGGCGTAAATAGTATAGGCATTGCCATTGTCATTGTTCAGCAGCAGTAAGTTTGCAATAAGGTGTTCAATCAAAAAGAGGTATAGAAATAAACCGGTTAAAGCCATTACCAGTTTCTTTCCAATAGACGAGTCGATGAATTTTATGAACCAACCCATTAAATTCTCCTTATTATAGGTATGTTGGGAAAAAAACTCACTAAATTAAACTTTATGAAATAATTAATATGATAACTTATTCATTAAGAAAAAGAAAATCAATTTTTGGTTGTTTAATTTATTGACAAAAACATTATTGTTAATGAGGCAATAATTATGGGGACGAATATTTCGATAGTTTTGGAGTTGATCTAAATTATTTTAATTTTGTTATATGTTCTTTTAATTATTACGGTGTCCCGGTTAGAACGGGAATTATAGGGAATCCGGTGTAAATCCGGAGCTGTCGCGCAACTGTAAAGAAATATTATTCATAGGAATAAATTTCAAGCCAGGAGACCTGCCGCAATATTCATAATCAACCTTCGCGGGTAAGGTAAGATTAACCGGAAGTTCGCTTTCGATTTATCTATTCTTTTTATCCCACGAAGTTACACCAATTAACTAATTAAATATTGTTATTTATAATAATACCGAATGGATGAGGCTAACTTAAGAGCAACAAACATGTCATTCTGAAGGAGTGGAACGACTGAAGAATCTCAAAGATTGTTTTTGAAATGCAGATTCTTCGCTTCGCTCAGAATGACATATGGGCCTTTGAGACAGCCTACTGACATAAAAGAAAAACGGTAATTATATAGATTGCAAAGGAGTAACTTCTATGTTCAAGCGATTCTTTATTCTAATGATCCTTTTCTTCCCCATTCTGATTTGTCCCCAAACTAAGGACTCACTTAAAAACTACCAGCTCCGGGATGTGGTTATTACCGCTACAAGGACTGAAAATCCCCTAAAGGATCTGGCTAATTCAATATCACTTATTGATTCTGCTGAAATAAGCGCCAGAAATAAACTTGTTGTTTTCGATCTGCTAAAAGAAGAATACGGCATCAATTATACATCACAGGGGGGAGCAAACAAACTTGCCTCCATTTACATCAGAGGTGGAAACGCAAATCATACTCTTATTCTTGTTGACGGCGTTGAACTAAACATGACTAACGACCCGGGGAACTCGTACGACTTTTCTTTTCTGCCGACAGATAATGTAGAAAGAATAGAAGTTCTGCGCGGTCCTCAAAGCACTCTCTACGGTTCGAATGCTATGGCAGGCGTTATAAACATTATAACTCAAAAAGGATATGGTTCGCCGAAATTTTCCCTTTCAGCTGAAGGCGGATCATATGGAACTTACAGAGGACTTGCAGATGTAAGCGGCAGTTATGATGTTTTCAATTATTCAGTAGCGGTATCAAGATTCAAAACTACAGGATTTTCATCTGCTTCATCTAATTATGGCAATACAGAAAAGGACGGGTCGGACAATTATAATCTTACTTCAAGATTTGGTTTGAATGTCCTGCAGAATTCTGGAGTCATAGATAACCTAGACTTTAATCTCTTCTACCGTTTTTCAAAAGGGAGCTCTGCTTATGATCAATGGGGAGGGTTGCATGGAGATGATCCAACTTATGTATTCAACTTGCAGGAATCTGCTTTAAGGGGCGAAGCAGAAGCAAACATGTTTAATGGATTCTGGAAATCAACTCTTGGCGCATCATTATTTAGAAATGTCCGCTGGTATTCATTTGACTCAACAACGTACAATCCCTATTCATCAAATAGTTTATATGATGGAAATAAAATAAAATTTGACTGGCAGAATAACTTTCAATTAACGGAATGGAATCTTTTCACCTTGGGGATTGAATCTCAGAATGAACAGGCAAATTCAGACTATTATTACGGTTCGTATTTAAGTCAATTCCCCAGTAACACAGCATATACTACCGGAGTATACCTGCAGGATCAGATAAAAACAGGAAATCTGTTTGCTGCAATTGGAGTAAGGACTGACAAGCATAATCTATTCGGAACCGTTACCACATATAGCATTGCTCCTGCATATTTCATTCCTGAGACAGGCACAAAAGTTAAATTTACTTTTGGAACAGCATTCCACTCCCCTTCCCTTTTTGACCTTTTTGATCCCGCTTTCGGTAATACTGCTTTAAAGCCGGAAAAGAATACAGGCTGGGATGCCGGAATGGAACAATATTTAGATAACAATAAAGTTGCGGTTGGTATTACTTATTTCAGTAATCAGTTTGAAAATCTTTTTGGTTATGATAGTAATTACAGAACAATCAATATTGATAAGGCTGAAACGCATGGAGTTGAATTCTATTCAACAGTTGAGGTAACTGCAAATACAAAGTTTAAGCTAAACTATACATTTTTAAAGTCGAATGAACTGTCAGGACCAGATCAGGGATTGCCGCTTCTGCGCAGACCGGAAGGTAAATTAGGATTTGTACTGTTTAACACTTTTGGGAATAAATTAAATACCACTTTTGAACTTGATTATGTCAGCACCAGATACGATGATAATTTTTCATCATATCCAACAGTCCGAGTAACCCTTAAGCCATATACTTTAGTAAATGTTTCAGCGTCATACACATTGTTTTCGTACTTAGACTTTTACGGTCGGATTGATAATTTATTCAATACAGCCTACGAAGAAATTTATGGATATGGTGTCCCGGCACTTTCAGGATACCTTGGTTTTAAACTGGTACTTTAAATACAGCATGTTTCTTTTTTTTATCATATATTTAATCAGTTTACTATAAAAAGCTCTAACCTGTCATTCTGAGCGCAGCAAAGAATCTCAAAGTTGTTATAAGAGATTCTTCAATCGCTTCGCTCTTTCAGAATGACATGATTACCTTTTTAACCCTGACTCATTGAATTAATTTTATTACTTAACATTAGAAAGATTATCTGAAGGAGATTAAATGAACAAGAAAATGTTAACCGGAAAGTTATTGTTTGCTGCAGGATTGATAATAGCTGCTGCTTTTACACGACTGATTCCCCATTATCCTAATTTCACTGCGGTAGGAGCCATAGCGTTATTCGGTGGAACTTATTTGACAAATAAAAAACTCGCCTTTATTGTTCCTTTTGCCGCTATGCTGATAACTGATCTGATCATAGGATTCCATCCCACAATGTGGGCTGTTTATCTTAGTTTCGGACTTATTGTAGTAATAGGTTTGCAGATTGCAAAGAATAAAAAAGTTTCTACAATATTCCTGGGCGCACTATCATCGTCCGTTTTATTCTTTGTAATTACAAATTTTGCACAGTGGATATCAGACCCCTTTTATGCCAAGACAGGAGCAGGACTTGCGTATTGCTACACAATGGCAATACCCTTTTTTAGTTACACAGTATTAGGAGATATGTTCTACGTTGCGGTATTATTCGGAGTTTATGAATTAGCTGCGAATAAAGTTCCTGCATTGCAGAAAGTCAAAGCGTAAAATATCTGGAGCAAATGGAATCTAAAAAACTTTATAAAACTGTTGAGACTATAGCTTCCCAGAGTTTCGCTTCCACAAAAGATATGCTGATATCAGTAATTAACGAGTTAATTACTAAATATTCGATAAACCTTACCGGAGGGAGGATATGGGAATTAGACACTGAAAGAGGTGCCTACAAACTTTTGTTTCAGACCGGTAAAGTAGAAATGATTGAAGCCGGTTTTTCCATCGCAATAGATAACTACCCTATTTTTGAACAGATTGCAAAAGAAAAAACAGTCGTAGATTGTGAAACAAATATGATTCTTAGAAGTAAAGGAATATTAAAATATTCAGCGTCGGGAATTGGGGATAAGATAAAATTCAGAAATAAATCTTATTATGAATATATACTTGCGCTGAACAGTGATGAAATAAATGAGGATTTCAAAATCACTCTTAATATTATTGCCACTGCACTCACTTCTAAAATAAAACAGCGGAAATATCATGTTAGAGCACAGGAATTGCGTGCTGATCTTGACAAAGCACGTGAGCTTCAGAAAAGCATTCTTCCGGAACATGAATACAATTTTCATAATTATGAACTTTATGGTATTACAAATCCCGCTGAAATAGTGGGCGGTGATTTTTTTGATTACCTTGATATAGGGGGAGATACTGAAAGATTGGGAGTTACCGTCGGTGATGCAGCAAGTAAAGGTGTAAGCGCTGCCGCCGAAGCGATGTATATATCGGGCGCTATGCGAATGGCTTGTAACTTTGAATTAAAGATTTATCAATTAATGAGAAGAATGAACCAGCTTGTAAATAAGATATTTGCTGATGATAAATTTGCTTCACTCTTCTATGGCGAAATTTCTAATGATAAAAGCGGTTTATTCCTGTATGCAAATGCAGGTCATAATCCGCCCCTGTTCATTAAAAAAGATTCCGATAAGATTATTAAGTTAGACTCAACAGGTCCGGTACTCGGGCCTGCACCCGATGCAAATTATACAGTTGAAAACATTAACTTCGCACCGGGTGATGTTCTGCTTATATTTTCAGACGGAGTGACTGAATCCGCTAATTCAGAATTTGAACAGTACAGCGATGAACGGCTTGAGGCAATGCTGATAAGCCTTAAACAAAAATCTCCCAAAGAGATTGTCCTTGCTATTCTGGAAGATGTAATTAAATTTTCAAAGAATGGTCAGTATTCAGATGATAAAACACTGGTTGTTATTAAACGGGTAAAATAATTCCAGGAAAATTGAATATGATGCGATCTATAAATCCTGATACCGGAGAAGAGATAAAAACCTACCGGGAAATGAACAGCGATGAAATAAACCACATTCTGATTGATGCTGATAAATCATTTGAGTCCTGGAAGGGAACATCTTTTGCATACAGGGCTAAAAAGATGAAATCTGCCGGAGCTGTTTTAAGAAAGAATAGAGAAGAATTGTCACGCCTGATGACAATTGAAATGGGGAAACCAATTGTACAATCAAGAAGCGAAATTGATAAATGTGCCTGGGTCTGCGATTACTATGCTGAGAATGCCGAAAAGTTTCTTACTGATGAAAAGGTTGAAACAGAAGCGGGTAATAGTTTTATATCATACCAGCCTATTGGTGTTATACTCGCAATAATGCCCTGGAATTTCCCTTTCTGGCAGGTGTTCCGTTTTGCTGCTCCAAACCTGATGGCCGGGAATGCCGGAGTGCTTAAACATTCATCTAATGTAACCGGGTGCGGACTTGCAATTGAGAATATCTTCAGAGAAGCAGGATTTCCTGAAGATTTGTTTAGAACATTAGTTGTCCCCTCTTCTAAGGTGGCGGATATAATCAAACAGAATAAAATTAAAGCAGTTACTCTAACAGGAAGCGTGCCTGCCGGTAAAGCTGTAGCTGCAGCAGCGGGTGCCGTATTAAAGAATACGGTTCTTGAACTTGGCGGAAGTGATCCTTATATAATTTTTGAGGATGCTGATCTTGAGAAAGCTGCCGATTTATGTGTTACCTCACGTTTGCTAAATGGCGGTCAGAGCTGCATTGCGGCAAAGAGATTTATAATTGTTGAACAGGTCTATGATGAATTTGAACACTTGTTTATTGAAAGGATGAAATCGAAGATCATGGGAGATCCTATGAAGGAGGAAACATATATAGGTCCTCAGGCACGTAATGATTTAAGAGATGAGTTACACGACCAGGTTGTAAGAAGCGTTGCACAGGGTGCTAAATTATTACTCGGTGGTAAGATTCCTGAGTTAAAAGGAGCGTACTATCCACCGACAGTACTTACCAATGTTCTGCCAGAATCACCCGCTTATAAAGAAGAACTCTTTGGCCCGGTTGCTGCTTTAATTAAAGCAAAGGATGAAGCTGATGCAATAAGGATAGCGAACGACACTGTATTTGGTTTGGGTGCCGCGATATTTACTAAGGATATAGAACGTGGAGAAAAGATTGCACGTGAAAAACTACAAGCAGGCTGTTGTTTTGTGAATGACTTTGTTAAATCTGATCCGCGGCTTCCTTTCGGAGGCGTTAAAGAATCAGGTTACGGACGCGAACTCTCAATCTTCGGCATAAGAGAATTTGTGAATATCAAAACGGTTTATAGGAAGTGAGGAAGTGACAATCTATGCGACTGTTAGATAAGGAGACCCCGATTAACCCTCCATATCGGCGGGCAGGCTGCGGTCGGGGATGACAAAAGACAAGTCGAAGATCTTCCGGAGTTCAAAGACTGCAATCCCATAGGCAACTGCAACATTAAGTGACTGCTTTATTCCATACTGGGGAATTTCAATTGAGAAATCACAGAGGTCAAGAAGTTCCTGCTGCACTCCGGTAATCTCATTACCAACCACAAGACAAATGGGAAATGAGGATGATTCAACTTTATAGTATTCTAAGCTTGAGTCGGTAAGCTCCAGTGCACAGATTTTGACCCCCTGCTCTTTCAATTTAAGAATAACCTCTTTAGGGTCTTTAGCATATTCCCATGTTACACTTTCGGTTGCACCAAGCGCAGTCTTCATAATTTCTTTTTTAGGCGGATGCGGAGTATATCCGCACATAATAAGTTTCTCAACCATTGCCCCATCTGATGTCCTGAATATTGCACCTACGTTGTAATTGCTCCTGATGCTGTCAAGCAGAACATATACAGGAAGTTTTTTTACTTTAGGGATAGTTTCAAGTGTACTTCTGTTTGCGGATATTTCGTCGTGTGTAAGTTTCTTCATCTGTGTTTATTTAAATTTAACAGCTAACTGACCGCAAGCGGCAGCAATATCCTCACCCTGAGTGTATCTTACAATTACAGTAATATTCCTTTCGCGCAGTCTGTTTACAAAGTCTTCAATCCTTTTTTTAGGAGTCGGTTCAAGCCTTGCGGAATAACCTTCAGGGTTCATATGTTTTAATGAATTAAAAGGAATAACATTTACCTTTGATGGAATTTCACTGCACAACCTTGCCAGGGCATTTATATCTTCCTGCCGGTCGTTTATTCCTTTCAGCATTACATATTCAAAGGTGACCCGTGTGCCGGTTTCCATTGCATAATATTTTATTGCTGCAATAGTTTCTTTAAGTGAGTATTTTTTATTGATAGGCATTATTTCAGATCTTATATCTTCAAAGCAGGAGTGAAGAGACAGCGCGATTTTTACTTTCAATCCGGTATCGGCCAGTTTAATTATTTGGGGAGCGATACCTGCAGTTGAAACTGTAATCTTCTTTAGGCTTATACCTTTGGTTAGTTCTTCGCCGAAGATTTCCAATGATTTAATTGTTTCCTTATAATTAATGAGCGGTTCCCCCATCCCCATATATACAATATTGGTTATATTATCTTTTCCATAATCCCTGGCTGCCAATAAGAACTGATCGAATATTTCTCCGGAGGTCAGGTTCTTTTTATAACCCATTAGTCCGGTAGCGCAGAATTTACAATCAAGAGGACACCCGACCTGGGTGGAGATACATAACGTAGTTCTTTTTTCTTCAGGGATTATAACTGATTCAATTTTATTCTTATCAGCGGTCTCAAGTATATATTTTTTAGTTCCTGTGGACGCAGAGACTTCGGAATCCACATAAGCAAGCGACTGAATAACTGTTTGATCCGACAATCTTTGGCGGAATTCTTTCGGAAGGTTATTCATATCGTCAAAATCGGTTACAAGGTGATTATATAACCAATTAAACACCTGTCCCCCTCTGTATTTTGGCTCACCAATAGAATAGAAATAACTATTAAGTTCCTGAAGAGTCATTCCCTTGAGCTGTACTTTACTCTTTATATCAATATCAATTTTCTTTTCGTTCATTCTACAAATATAACAAACTCTGTTTAAACCTCCTTTTCCCTTGATGGAAAAGTAGGTTAAAATTGTTTGCTTCAATTGAATTATTGGTTTATTTTAGCCTCAACGCTAAAATAAAAGGAACCTCATCTATGTTATTCGATTTCTCCGAAGAACAGATTATGATTCAGCAGGCCGCCCGTGACTTTGCACAATCTGAAATATCCCCATCAGTAATCCAAAGAGATATAAATGCGGAATTCCCTGCTGATATTGTTAAGAAGATGGGTGAACTCGGGTTCCTTGGAATGATGGTTCCACCTGAACATGGCGGCGCTGGTCTTGATACTATCAGCTATGTTCTTGCCATGATTGAAATTTCCAAAGTGGATGCCAGTGTAGGTGTTATTATGTCCGTTAATAATTCCTTAGTGTGTTATGGACTCGAAAAATATGGTTCCCCTTATATTAAAGAAAAATATCTTGTGCCTCTCGCCAAAGGAGAAAAGCTTGGTGCTTTTGCTCTTTCTGAACCTGAGGCCGGCAGCGATGCTACAAAACAAAGAACAACCGCTGACTGTGACGGCGATTTTTATGCCCTAAACGGTATGAAGAACTGGATTACAAACGGAACCACTGCAGATTATTTTGTGGTTATGGCTACAACGGACAAATCGCTGGGACATAAGGGCATTTCTACTTTCCTCGTAGAAAAAGGAACTCCGGGATTTACTCATGGTAAAAAGGAAGATAAATTAGGAATCAGAAGTTCTGATACTTGTTCTCTTTCATTTGAAAACGCCAAAGTCCCAAAGGAAAATATTATATGGGAATTAGGCAAGGGATTCAATTTTGCCATGAACACATTAAACGGAGGAAGAATCGGTATTGCGGCTCAGGCAATCGGAATAGCCGAAGCTTCATTAGATGCATCTCTTAAATATTCAAAGCAAAGAAAAGCATTCGGTTCTCCTATTTCCAATTTCCAGGCAATCCAGTTCAAGCTTGCTGATATGGCTGTAAAAGTTGACGCGGCTAAACTGCTCACCTTAAAAGCTGCCGCATTAAAAGATGCAGGGAAGAAATATTTCAAAGAAGCAGCAATGGCTAAATTATATTCAAGTAAGATTGCTGTGGAATGCGCACTCGAAGCAATCCAGATCCACGGCGGTTATGGTTATGTAAGAGAATACCAGGTTGAAAGATATCTGCGGGATGCTAAAATTACCGAGATATACGAAGGAACTTCTGAAATTCAGAAAATGGTTATTTCCAGAGCCCTGCTCGATTCAATTGTCTGATGTTAAAAATATCTGTAATAATATTATTCTCCACTTTAACTATTTACGCTCAGACTGACTGGGTTAAATGGGGTAAGACTGATTATTCTTATGAATTAAAAAAAGAGAATCCACAGCGGCAGTATTCAATTTCAGGGAATAATGCCGGTGAGACTGCTTTAAGAATTCTTGCTGTTGGTTACTGGTTTTTTATTTCTGATGTTGATGGTGATAACTGCCCTTTCAGCCCGACATGTTCTTCTTTCTTTCTTCAGTCCGTTAAAGAAACCAACATTTTCCAGGGTACATTAATGTTTGCCGATAGGTTTACACGTGATATGGATTTTATTGACCGGTTTTCACATTACCCCGTTTCCAAAAACTTGCATTTTTATGATCCCCCTTCTTTATATACACTTGATAGATCAAAAATTAAGTACATCCCGGC
>Ga0182027_10012072_pt1 | contig 12155 bp, 12 predicted proteins | sample 712E1DmetaG_FD_121300 | JGI IMG/M metagenome (GOLD analysis project Ga0182027, IMG submission 121300) | Permafrost microbial communities from Stordalen Mire, Sweden - 712E1D metaG (Illumina Assembly) | ecosystem: Environmental > Terrestrial > Soil > Wetlands > Permafrost | place: Sweden...
GCAGATTGGCCCAGGAATAAAGAGTCGCCACATCCTCTGGAGTCTCGTTCTTATCACTCAGCGCTTTGCGATCTGTCATCGTCCATCCATGCTATTTCCGCTGTAAACCAATTCCCCCGGTCCTCGCTGCGTTTTCCGGCCCTTGCTCTCTCTAAAGACAGGGCTTAACGTACTCCAACGAAAGGTATCCTCATTACAAATCCTAGCTGTTTCTATTCTCACAACAATAACACTTGCACGGACGCCTTCCTAACACTTTCTTGTCATTCAGGAAGCTCCAATCGCCTTATATTTCTTGGCCATGCGAGACCTGGAAGCCAGCTTTCTATAACGCTTCCGGGTTCTGATAACCATGGTACGCCAGATAGCGAGTACGCCTGGTGGAAATGAGTTCGATTTGGCTCAACGGAGATGATCGTTGCGACAGGTTATATACATCGGGAAATCGGCCTCATGCGACCTCCGTCAGGGCGGCTGATTCGTCCCTGTGATAGTTTGGAATCAGTGGCCTTTTGCGAGCTCGTAGCTCAGTAGGTAGAGCAACGCCCTTTTAAGGCGTGGGTCCTGGGTTCGAATCCCAGCGAGCTCACCACTCCCTTCCGGCCGCGGCATTCCGCCCCTCTCCACCAGTTAGAAGACCAGTCCGCCTCAGGCTCTCGGCCAGAAATGTTCTTCGCTGGCAGTTCGCAACCGACAGGCCGCGTCCTCAGGGGTAATATCCCGCTGTGGCATGCCCAGCATCTCAAAGCCCACCATGAACTTGCGCACAGTGGCCGAGCGTAGTAGCGGGGGATAGAAATGGGCATGAAAGTGCCACTCCGGATGCCCGCCTGCGTTCGTCGGCGACTGGTGGAAACCCATGGTATAGGGAAAACTGGTCTCGAAGAGGTTGTCGTAGCGGGTGGTCATCCGCTTCAGTGCGTCGGCCAGCCCATCTCGCTCGGCTTCAGCTAACTCCGGCAACGCCCCCAGATGGCGGCGGCTGACGAGCAGCACCTCGAAGGGCCACACGGCCCACCAGGGAACCAGGGCCATAAAGTGCTCATTCTCAAAGACAATGCGCTCTTGGGCTACCCGCTCGGCGGCCATGTAGTCGCATAGCAGACAACAGCCAGTGTGGGCCAGGTGGTCGTGTTGGGCCTTGGTTTCGGCGGCTGGTTCGTCGGGCACAAAGCCGGTGGACCATATCTGGCCGTGCGGGTGCGGATTGCTTGCGCCCATCATAGCCCCGCGATTCTCGAAGATTTGCACGTACTCAATCCACTCCAGGCCGCCCAGTTCGAGGGTTTCCCGCGCCCACCCGTCCACCACGGGACGAATCTCCTCGCGGGTCATGCGCGCCAGAGTCAAGCTGTGGTCGGGATGGTAGCAGAGCACCTTGCACAAACCGCGGGCCGGCTCTGCAACCAGCAGCGGTGAAGCCGGCGCTTCAGCAATGGCAGGAGACTCCGGCAGCAGGGCGGCGTAATCGTTTACGAATGAAAAGATTCCCTTATAAGCCGGGTTCACCGCTCCGCCTGCCCGCTGGTTGCCGGGGCACAGATAGCATTGCGGATCGTAGGTCACGCCCGAAGGCGCGGCCTTCTGCCCCACTTCTCCCTGCCAGGGGCGCTCGGTGCGATGCGGTGAAACCAGCACCCACGACTGCCGCAGCGGGTTCCACCGGCGATGCACGAACTGACCCTTCTTTTCCATGCTTGCTCCCAAACGCCATTCTAATGCGGCAGATGCAGCACTCCCCAAGACCCCAGCGTTAATCGCTGCCAGTACATATCCCGTTAAGGCTAGGGACCCGTGGCTGAAGAGGCTGGCTGTGGCACATCCGGGCCGCCCAAATCGCCCGTTAACGGCGCGTTTTAGGCCGGGCCTTCAGCTCCGCCTCAAGCAGCGCGGGCAACATGCGGCGTGCGCGGCTGCGCATGGCGCAGGTACCCTCGCGGCGCGCATGCTCCAGCAGAACCATGACCTCTTCGCGCAGCTCCGGCTCCGCGATGGCGAGGATCGCAAAGGCCTCCAGCGCCATGGCGCGGACGGCTATGCGCTCGTCCTCGACCATAGCGCGCGTTAGAATCGTCAGCTTCATGCGCTCGGCATGTTTTGTAACATTCAGCGCCGCCGCCAGAGTCGCGTAGCCGCGTGCCTGCCACTGCTCCAGAGGAAGTTCGGCGACCAGGTCAATCAACACGCTCGCATATTTTCCCAGGATGCCGGGTTCACGCGCGCTGACGCGGCGGGCCAGGTCGGCGGCGCATCGGCGAGCATACGGACTCGGCGACAGGAGTTCCGTCATCAGGTCGCGGAGAGCAGCTTTGCGGGGTGGCGGCTGGCTTAGAAAATCCCTCATGGCCGCCACGCCATCGGCATCTTTCCAACTGCGCGGGACTACCATTGATCTTCCTCGCGGACCAGTATAAACGGCCCTGAAAAGGGGAATACCTTCACGCCGGAGCTGGCCCCTCTGGAGCCGGCATCGAGGCCGAAAACAGCCGCGTAAACTCGGCGCTGTACTCTTCCAGCAACTGCTTGACCCGTTCCGGCTCTGTGGAACGCACGATCAGGCCCGCATGGTGCGGTTTTTTCATGCGCACCACGATCTCCGGCGCATCAAAGCTCGAGGTGTCCGGTTCGGCTGCCGAGGCCGGGCACAAGACGCTGCCGGCATAGAGTTCGAAGGATGCGGGCGCAACATAAAGCTCGCCGCGTTGGGAACAGACCTCCAGCCGCGCCCACTCCCGCCATAGATTCACGCCGGTGGAGACCTCAACCAGATCGGCGATGAACGCCCCGCCCACGTGGGCCGCAATCTCCAGGAAGGTATACTGCCCGCCGGCCTGGGCGCGGATGTATTCGGCGTGAGTGACGCCGCGCACCATGCCCAGCGACGGGGCCAGGCCTGCGTTCAGCGCGGTTAGCTCCATCCAGTCGCGGCTGGTGCGATCCACGGTGCAGGAGGTACTGACTCCTCCCTCGTGCTTGACCTGCATAGGCGGGCAGCCGTACTGGTGCACGGCAGAAAACAGCACGTTGCACTCGCTCACGATCGAATCTACGTGAAAAACGTCGCCAAGGACGATTTGCTCCAGTAGAAAGTGGCTCTGCAGGTCGCCCAGATCGTCCAGGGCGCGCCACAGTTGTTCCGAATCCTCAATCTTGCGAATCCCCGGGGAGGATCCCTCCGTGCGGGGTTTGAGCAGCCACGGAGGCGGTACGCGCTCCATGAATTCGCGCAACTCGTCGTAGTTCAATACCCGGCAGAACTCCGGAACCAGAAATCCGGACTCCCGCGCGCATACCCGCATGGCCAGCTTGTCGCGGTAGTAGGCCGTGGTAGTGACCCCCATGCCGGGGATGCGCATGTGCTCGCGAATCTGGGCCGCCGTCTGCTGATTGAATTCGTCCAGCGCAATGACACGGTCGAAGCGCCTGCCCCGCGACATCCAGGAAACGGTGTTCAGAATCTGCTCGAGGGTGAGGCCGGAGGGCATGGTAACTACCTCCTCGACCGCCTCTCGAGGCCAATCGGCGTCGTGCAGCTTGTCCAGGGTGAGCAAACTGGGCTTGACCCCCATCTCCGCGCACTGGCGCAGAAATTCCTGCCCCATCTCACTGCTGGTAATACAAAGAAAACGCTCGACCCGGTCGCCCATCAGACCCCGTTGGACCCCACGTGTGGATAGTTCTACCATAGACGCTGTAACTCCGACCGGCCAGCCGGGGCCGTAGAGAAGGGACAGGGACGCTCAGGATGTTTTCTGCAAGTGAAATCGTCGCACTGCACGACCAGCTGACCCGTGCATGGCATCACACACCGGATGGCTCGGCTGCGGACATGCCTCCATCCGCGGGCTCCAGCCCAGCCCCCGGCGCAAATCAGGATTGGCTCGGCTCGGTTGCCCGCCAGCATCGAGCTAATTTCGACCTTTGGCACATTGAGGACGAGGCTCGCAACCCCGGCGCTACCGATGCGGAAGTGGCCAAAGTGAAGCGCCGCATAGATAGGACCAATCAGCTCCGCAACGACCTGGGCGAAGAACTCGACCGCGCGCTGCTCGGCTGGTTAGAAGCCCAGGGCCTGCCCAACCCGGCCGCCCAACTGCACTCCGAGTCGCCGGGTCTGATTATCGACCGCCTATCAATCCTGGCGCTGAAGATCTACCACACGCGTGAGGAATCCGAGCGGGTAGACGCGCCCCAAGGCCACACCGCCCGGAGCCGGGATCGCCTCGCAATACTCGAACAACAGCGCGAGGACCTGGCCGGCTGCCTCGACAGCTTGTGGCGAGAGACTCTGGCCGGGACCCGGCGCTTCAAGCTTTACCGCCAATTGAAGATGTACAACGACTCGTCTCTCAACCCAGCCATCTATCGTCAACCCCGCAAAGAATCGGGCCGGTAACTTCGCCTCGCGGACTGCCCATTGACGTAACTCGGAGTTCTGCGTATAAACAGTGCCTAAGCGGAGTTCATCCTTGGCGCAGGGTTCCGGCCGGTAACGATCCGGCCTGAATGAGTGTCAAGGGTAGCGCGCTCCCGGAATAACCATGAAGCGTGAGGTTCGATCCGCGGCTTCCGGCCGCAAGAAAATACCCCTACCGGCTGCTAAATCCGGCGGCCACTCAGCCGTGGGCGCTGGACCGGCAATTCAGCACTATCAGGCGGCCTTGCTCCTGCTGCAACAGGGCAAATATGAGAAGGCGCTGGCCGCTCTTGAAAAATTGCTCCCCGAAGCGCCGGCTGAAATCAAGGAACGCTGCCAGATGTATATCAGCACCTGCCGGCGGCAATTGGAGAGGCCCAATCTGGCCTTCGCCACCCCCGAAGAGCACTACGACTACGCCGTCTCGCAGTTGAACACCGGCTATTACGAGGAGGCGCGCGAGCAGTTCAACGGCATTCTGGCCGCCTATCCCGGTGCCGACTACGCTTTTTACGGGCTGGCTCTGCTCGACAGCATGACCGGACGTGCTCAGGAATGTCTCGGGAACCTGTCCCGGGCCATCGAACTGAACCCCAAGAACCGGCTCCAGGCCCGCGCCGATAACGACTTTCAGAGCATGGTCGACGATCCTCGCTTTACCGAGCTGCTGTATCCTGAGATTCCCTAGGTCTGTCATCTAATCTCAGACTTTTCGCGTCTGAGATAAAGAAAAGACCGTAAGGCTTACATTGAACTCTACGACTCTAGCAAACCCCCGTTCTGTGATTCCGGACCTCTTGCAGGCGCCGTCTCCCGGCCCTGAAACCTTGACCTTGGCCCGGCCTGTGCGCGTGGTGGCCATCGGCGGCGGCACCGGGCTCTCTACGCTGCTGCGCGGGTTGCGCCGCCACGTCTCCGCGCCCGGCCAATCCGCCGCTATTGCGGGATCGATCTCCGACTTGGCCGCCATGGTCACCGTAACCGATGACGGCGGCTCCTCGGGCCGCCTGCGCAAAGATTTCAAGATGCTGCCCCCCGGCGACCTGCGCAACTGCATGGTGGCGCTCAGCGAGGAAGAAGATCTGCTCACCCAGCTCTTCAACCATCGCTTCCGCGCAGGCGATTCGCTCAAAGGGCACAACTTTGGCAACCTCTTTGTCGCCGCGCTTACCGAGCTCACAGGCGATTTTGGCCAGGCCATACAACTGGCATCGAAGATCCTAGCCACGCGCGGCCGTATCTATCCGGTTACCACGGCTAACACAACGTTGATAGCGCGTATGGACGACGGATCGCTGGTGCGCGGCGAAACTGAGATCACCGCCAGCCGCCGCCGCATCGTCGAGTTGACGCTCGACCCGCCCGACGCCGCGCCGCTGCCTGAGACGCTGGAGGCCATCGAACGGGCCGACATCATCACCGTGGGGCCGGGCTCGCTCTACACATCGCTCATTACGAATCTCCTGGTGCAAGGCATCCCCTCGGCGCTGGCTAGCGCCCGTGGCGTCCGCATCTTCATCTGCAACCTGATGACCCAGGCCAATGAGAGCCTGAATCTGACCGCCTCCCAGCATATAGAACGCATTTATGAGCACACCCGAGCGCCTATCTTCGACTATGCCCTGGTGAACATGGCGGCCTTTTCATCTGAGACGCTGGCCCGTTATGCGGCTGAAGGCGCCTCGCCCATCGTTCCCGACATCGATCGTATCGAAGCTCTGGGCGTCCGCGTGATCGCCGGCGACTTTGCCAGTGAAGAGAGCGTCGTCCGCCACGAGGCCGACCATGTCGCCGACGCCCTGCTGGCGCTGGGCGGGATCGCCCTTGCCAGAAGGGGCTGACGCATCCCTGCCTGTGAACGTAGCTTCGCTCGTCAGCTTTACCCCTCCCCTGTCCGCTTCAACTGCCCGCAGGCTGCAAAGATGTCGCGGCCGCGCGGGTGCCGAATGTAGGTGGGAATTCCCTCACCGGTCAGCGTGACGCAAAACTTCTCCACCGCCTCGGGCTGAGGCGTCGTGTAACCAATACCGGGGCCGGAATTCCAGGCAATTAGGTTCACCTTCACGGGTAATCCGGTCTTCCGAGCCAGCCGGGCCACCTCTTTGGCGTCTTCCGGCCGGTCGGTCACTCCGCCTAGCAATACGTATTCAAAGGTGATCCGTTCGCGGGAGCGGAGTTGTACCTTCCGCACCGCATTCACAATCTCCTCGATGGGCCATTTGCGATTGATGGGCATGATTTCGCCGCGAATCGTATCGTTGGGCGCATTCAGGCTGATAGCCAGCTTGGGCCGCACCTCCGGCGGTTCTTGTGCAAACCGCTCGATGCCGGGCACGATTCCCGAGGTAGACACTGTCATCCGCTGCGGGCTCAGCCCTACCTCCCGTACCAGAAGCCGCACCGACGCCATGAAGTTGTCATAGTTCAGAAATGGCTCTCCCATGCCCATGAAGACCAGATTCACGCGGTCGCGGCCCACCTCGATGCCGTGGCGCTCGAAGACCGCAACCACCTGTCCGGCAATCTCGCCCGCACTCAGATTGCGTTGAAATCCAATCTTGGCCGTGAGACAGAACTGGCAGTTGACCGCGCAACCCACCTGGCTGGAGACGCAAATTGTGGCGCGCTGCCGGCGCTTCTCTGCCTCATCCGTCTCATCGTTATCGTCGATCTCCCGACCGGAGCCGTCGCCTGCCTCGCCTCCGTCGCCTTCCGGCATCCAGACGGTTTCGACGGTTTCGCCGTCCTGGCACTGAACCAGATAGCGCTCCGTTCCATCCACCGATTGAAATACCTGCGCAATCCGGGGCCGGCCCACCTCCCAGCCTTCGGCGGCCAGCCGTTGGCGCAGCAGCTTGGGTAGTGTGGTAATCGCATCCAGTTCAGCAATTCGTTGACGATACATGGCTTCCGCCAGTTGCCGGCCACGCCAGGGCGGTTCGCCCGCCTCCACCATCGGCGCCGCCAGCGCTTCCGCATCCAACCCAAAGAGCGGCCTGCGGTTTGCGCCCTCCGGATCGCCGGTATCAAAACGAACGAGTTGTTCTGAGAGTTTTTTCACGGCTCGGCTCAGCATAGTGTATTTCTTCGTCCCCATGCATTGCCTCTCTCTGGGCTCCGGAAGCCGGTCGAGAGCCGTTGACCTACAATCGAACTTGAATCGATGACAACGAATACCGAACGAAACCTACGCCGCACTGTGTTGCCAAACGGTCTGATCGTCCTGACCGAGCGCATGGACCACATGCGTTCGGTGGCCATGGGTGTTTGGATTAAATCCGGCTCCCGCTGCGAACCTGCTGAGACGTGCGGCATCTCCCACTTTGTGGAGCACATGCTCTTCAAGGGCACCCATTCCCGCTCCGCCCAGGTGATCGCCCGCGAAATGGACTCTATCGGCGGCAACCTCGACGCCTTCACCGGCAAGGAGACCATCTGTTTCAACGTCAAGTCGCTGGCCGATCACGTGCCGATCGCCCTGGACGTGCTCACTGACCTGGTGCTCAACCCGGTCTTCGCCGCAGCCGATATTGAACTCGAGCGCGGAGTGATTCTGGAAGAGATCAAGCTCGACGAAGACAACCCGGACGTGCTGGTCCACGAACTGTTCACGCAGAGCTTCTGGAAGGACCATCCGCTGGGCAAGCCCATCCTGGGCACTTCGGCTACGGTCAGGCGGCTGGGCCGGCAGCATCTCTTCGACTATCACAGTGACCGCTTCCACGGCGGCAACATTGTTTTCTCTGCGGCCGGCAACCTGGACCACGACCGTTTCACCGAGGCTGTAGCAGGCAAATTCTCCGCGCTGGCTGGCGGTGCAACGCTGCACGAACTGCCCGCACCCGAGCCCGGCGCCCGTATCGTGCTGCGCCACAAGAAGGCTCTCGAACAGGTGCAGATCTGCCTGGGCGTGCCTGCCCCGCCCATCACCGACGAAAGCCGCTACTCCACGCTCATTTTGAATACGGTTTTAGGCGGCGGCATGAGCTCCCGGCTCTTCCAGACCATCCGCGAGGAGCGGGGTATGGCTTACTCCATCTACTCCGACCTGAGCCCTTACCGCGATACCGGAACCCTCTGCGTCTACGCCGGCACCTCCACGGGCAAGGCCCTCGAAGTGGTGGACTTGATCCTGGCCGAGTTCCGCAATCTGAAGCAAGCCGCGCTGCCCGAAGAAGAACTGACCCGCGCCAAGGACCAGCTCAAGGGCAACATACTCATGGGCTTGGAGAGCTCAAATGCCCGTATGGCTAACCTTGCCCGCCAGGAGATGTACTTTCACGAGTTCATCACCGTGGACGAGATTATTGCCTGCATCGACGCTGTGGAAGCTGGACAGGTGCAAGCCATGGCACAGCGCCTCTTCGATCCCGACCGCATCGCCGTCACCCTGCTCGGCCGCCTCGATGGCGTCAAGCTCAACCGCGCCAGGCTAACTTGCTGAGCGTCCCATTTCCCTTCCGCGTCTGTACGTTGTAGCATTTTCTGTGATGGGCTGGGGTTTGCCGATCTGCTCTACGAGGCAATTGAATTTATGAATCGCAAGTTATCGCTCTGTCGCGGCCACCGCGATGCACAAGACGAGATGCAGCCCAACGGCTTTACGCTGATGGAACTGCTGATCGTCATCGCCATCATCCTCATCCTCATGCTCATGGCGATTCCCACCATAGGCAGCCTGAAGAAGAGCGCCAACCGTACCTCGGCGATTCAATCCGTTCGGGCCATCCAGCAGGCAGAGATGCAGTATGAGTCCACCTACCCCGCCAACGGCTATGCCTGTTCACTGCCGGCCCTGGGCGGCGACCCAAATACCGGCGCTCCCTCGCCAGCCGGCGCGCAGATCTTACAAGGCGATCTGACCTCGGGCTTCAAATCCGGTTACATCTTCGCCATCGGCAATTGCTCTAAAGTGACGGTCGGCGGCACGGACCGAATCACCGGCTACACGGTCACTGCCGTTCCGCAGACCGTGGGCAAAACCGGCGATAGCGGTTTCTGTAGCGACCAGTTTGGCACCATCAAATACGACCCGGCCGGCGGCACCAACTGTACGCAGTTACTCCAATGAGCGTGGACAAACTTCTACGTCATGGCGGTGGCTTGATTTTGGCCGCCGTTCTTCTTTCGGCTTGTATCGTCGCGCAAACTCCTTCGCCGGCCTTACAGGCCCCCTCCGCGAAGGAGCTGGCCCGGCGTGTTGATCGCCACTACAACCAGTTGCACTCGCTCAAAGCGGGCTTCACCGAGAGTTACGAAGGCCTGGGGCTGAAGCGAACTGAAAGCGGGACGCTACTCATGCTCAAGCCGGGCCGCATGAAGTGGGACTACAGTTCGCCGGCCGGCAAGCTCTTCCTGCTCGACGGCGCGTACGCCTGGTTCTACTCGCCCGGCGATTCTCAGGTGCAGCGCTTCCCCGCTAAAGAGCTGGACGACCTGCGCTCGCCGTTGCGTTTTCTGCTGGGCCACACGGAACTCGAAAAGGAATTGAACAACCTTGCGCTTTCAGAAGCGCCCAATGGCCGATTCACGCTCACCGGTCAGCCCAGGGGCCAGGAAAAGCGGGTGGCGCGGCTGGCGCTCACCGCGACCGCGGATGGAACCATCGTCGCTATCGAGATCGAAGAGACCGACGGCGCGCTGACCCGCTTCACCTTCATCGGCGAATCGCCCAACCCTTCCATCCCCGCTCGCGCCTTCCACTTCACGCCGCCCGCCGGCTTGCCTGTGGTGGACGCGCTGCCCCCGGTATAAAAACTTAGAGTGAACTGAAAGCGCCGAGAAAGTTGCTTTATACCACGGCCGAGGACGATGCCTGTTCCTCGGCTTCGAGCCTGCTGCCGACATCGGCTGCGGCCTGCGCCAGCACACGGTGGTGGATGGTGAAAAGAGCCAGTTCCAGCCGGTCGCCTACCCCGGTTTTGTCGTAAATGGACCGCAGGTAGTTCTTGATGACCTGCTCTGTGGTTTTAAGCCGGATGGCGATCTCGCGGTTTTTGCAGCCCTGGACGATGAGGGCCACGATGCGCATCTCCTTCGGGGTGAGTCGGTCGCGTACGCGGGTTCCCACCATATCCTCTTCGGGCGAGTCGGGCTGCATGATCTGGGGGGGCAACCAGGTTTCGCCGGCGGCAACGCGATGGACACACTCCACCAGGGCGGACCCGGTGACGTTGCGAAAGACCACGCCGCGAAACCCTTGCTGCAGGTAAGGCGCGGGCGTGTCGTTGTTCTCGGCAATCACGATGCCGTGGCTGCTCACGCTTTCCAGTAAAGCGCTCAGTTGAGCCAGATCCGGATGCAGTGAAGTGGCAAAAAGCACGATGGAACCGGGAAAGGTGGTGATCGCATGGAGCATGCGGTCAAGATCCATGCACTGGGCTATGATGCGCAGATCTTCGTCAATGGCCAGCACTTTGGCGGTGCCTGTGCGAAAAATTGCCTGCGAATCGGCCAGGATAATCTTGTTCATGCTTTACGCCTCGTTTGCCTTGCTACCCAAGTGAAACATTGTGCAGCCAACTCGATCTTCACAGTAGCTATCTCTGGACAAGGCGGCTCAAGTTGAGGCGCCTCTTCCAACCCTTTGCTGCATTATCGGCAAGACAGCCCAGAGTCGTGGAACTGTCTGCATTTGCAACACTTCGATTGCTCACTGATTCTCTAGTAACCCGCCTTGGAGGAAAAGTCACTACACCTAGGTAATACCCCTGCAATCACATTACAACTTGTTCACACTGTGGTCAAAAAAACGAGGGAAGAGCGTAAAACCAGTTGGCACAGACGCGTGCGGGCTCTCTTCCGGCCGCGCCCTATTTCAGCCTCGCCTCGAGCTGCCGGTTGAAGCGTATGAGCGCAACCCACTGCCCCTGGTCTTCTTTCTTCCATATCAGTGTTCCGCCCAGCTCTCTGGCGATAGCATCGGGCGGCAGGTCGTGGTGCAGGCCGAAAAAGCGCTCATCCACGGCTTCGCTCTTCAGGCCAAGTTTCGATAACAATGGCGGCGGATCGTATTTGGTGGAAAAGACCAGGGCGGCGGTGTACTTGTCCGGCGCGGCCGTTGCACGGGCAATCTGCACGGCGGAAAAATCCGCCAGCACGTAAACGTCATAGGGTTGCTTCAGGTAGCCGAGTTCGGGGCGAGTCAGCTCGTCGGTCATCGGCCAGGCAGAGAGAACCGTGGCGCCGGGATAGCGCTGGTTGAGCTGGGCGATGCCGGCCTGGTGCAGCCGAATCACGTGGGCATAAGTCAGATTGTCCTCCGGGGCAAAGCCGTAGAACGGATTGATGAACAGGCCTAACCCAAACGCCGCCGCGGAGAAGAGTGTGAGACCCTGCCAGTAAGGAACCCGGCGGAAAATGGCGGTGACGGCCGCCAGCAGCACCAACGGATACATAGGCAGCAGGTAGCGCGTCAGCAGCGCGCCGCCCAGCACGCTGAAGAGCAGCGCGTTGACCAGAAGTAATAGATAGATTCGTCTCTGGGCGGAGGCGCAAATCGATGCCCTCGCATGGCCTTCCGTGTCCGTCTGGGGGGCAAGCAACATGGCCGCAACGGCCATCAGCACCGGCACAAACAGGTTCATGTGCATGGTCAGGTGCATCACGCGGTGGCTGAAAGCGGCCAAAAACCGCAGATCGAAACCAAGCCGCCGCGACATGACCTGTCAAAGTTGACAGGTTTTTGTTTTTCTGCTCTATTGCTCGCCTAAGGAAACACTGATTTAATCGCCAGCAA
>Ga0182027_10012073_pt1 | contig 12155 bp, 7 predicted proteins | sample 712E1DmetaG_FD_121300 | JGI IMG/M metagenome (GOLD analysis project Ga0182027, IMG submission 121300) | Permafrost microbial communities from Stordalen Mire, Sweden - 712E1D metaG (Illumina Assembly) | ecosystem: Environmental > Terrestrial > Soil > Wetlands > Permafrost | place: Sweden...
GGGCGGCTCCGCCAAATTCACCGACCGGCCCACCATCACCTACGTGCCGCTGACCGGGGAAAAATTCCTGCGCGGACTCATGACGCCGATTGATCCGAAGAACATTTTCTTCATGCTGCAGGCCGGTTATCCGGCGGATTTCATCCTGGGTTTGACCGTGGAGGGGCTGAACGGCGTGCGCAACCGTTCGGTGGCCGCGGGCGCCCTGCGCGAGGCGGACCCGGAGTTTATCCGTGCGCTGCAATTGCTGCGCGAAGTGCAGGCGGCCGGCGCGGTGGGGATGCGCGTGGAGGAGGACAAGGTCAAAGGCTCCACCGCCGTGCTGTTCTTCCGGCGTGACGACGTGCCCGCCGACATCGTGGAAAAGACGGCGGAAATCCGGCGTCTGCTCAAGCTGCCGGCGGACCAGCAGAAATTCGTGCTCACCTATTCGCCGGTACGCGGGGCGGAGAATGAACTGACCGTGAACAGCCGTTCCATGCTGCAAATCATGGGGGCCTTCGCAAGCTACACGGACGTGCCGGAAGCGGACCTCAAGGAACATCGCGCCTTACCCGCTCTCGAAAACGCCGTCCCGGAGAGCCGGCAGGACGTGGTGCGGATTCACAGCGGCCAGAAAAAGCCGGCGGACGCCTTTGCCGCTGTGAATTACCGCGGGCACTGGTTCTGGATTGACGACGGCGACTTGCGAACGAAGCGCGCGCTCACGGCGGTCATGTTTTTCTTCACGCTGGCGGAAACCGGCGACCCGGCAAAGCTGCCGTTGATCACCATCCCTGCGCAGTAACGTGAATCCCGAAACTCAACAGGAGCAAACGGAGAGAACAGAGACGGAAAAGAAAATCTCTGTTTCCTCTGCGACCTCCTGTTCAAATCCGCCTGTCCCATCTGGGATTGTGAGCCTGGCTGCTGTTCTGGTCTGGCTTGTGGCGGTGGTCCCGGGCTTCGGTGCTGAAACCGTCGTTCCCCTCCCGCCCGTGGTCGTGACCAACTGCGTGTTCGTGACGAATATCGTGGTCGTGACAGTCACCAATTATGTGGTCACCACCAATGTCGCCCTGAGTATCAACACTCCAACGTCCGCCTTGCCCGACCTGAGCTGGGTCCCGCCGGTGGACGGCTATGACTGGATCCAGCTCAAATCCGGCGAGTGGCTCAGGGGCCAGATCAAAGCCATGCAGCAGCGCCAGCTCGAATTCGACAGCGAAGAGTTGAATGACCTGACGTTCGATTGGAAAGATATCCGCCAGGTGCGTTCTGCCCACACCCTCGACTTGTTATTCATGGACGGCAAGAAGGCAGCCGGCCCTGTCACCATCACGCCGGCGGAAGTCGCGGTGGGCGGGGCGGAACCGAGGGTCTTTTCCCGTGATCAGTTGCAAAGCCTCACGCCGGGCGGGTCCAAGGAGTTGAATTATTGGTCGGGCATGTTGTCGGTCGGGTTGACCGTGCGGGCGGGCAACACCGAGCAACTCGAATATAATGCCCAGGCCCGCCTCCAGCGCCGCACTCCGGCCACGCGCTTCAGTCTCGATTACATCGGCAATATCAGCAGCATTAACGGCGTCGAAAACGCCAACAACAACCGTGTGAACAGCGAGTTTGACCTGTGGCTCTCGCGGCGGTTCTATCTCATCCTGCCGCAAATCGAGTATTACCAGGACCCGTTTCAAAACCTGAAGGCCCGGGTCACGGCCGGCGGCGGCGCCGGCTACGACCTCGTTGACCACCCGAATCTGGAATGGAACATCTCCACCGGTCCGGCCTACCAGTATGCCTGGTTTGAACCCACCGAGCCGGGGCAGCCGACGCAGAGTGGCACGGCCGCGCTCGTTTTCGGCACCCGCTTTGACTGGGACATCACCCAGCGCATCGGTTTGATCCTCGAATACCGCGGCCAATACACCAGCCGTCAAGTCGGCGAAACCACCCACCATGCCGTCGGTACGCTGTCGCTCGAACTGACCAAGCGCTTCGACCTGGATGTCTCGCTCATCTGGGACCGCATCTCCAATCCCAAGGTCGGCCAGGATGATGTTCAACCCAAACCGGATGATTTTCGCCTGGTCGTCGGGTTGGGAGTGCATTTCTGAGCCGAAGAAAGGTGAAGGAGCCGCCGGCCAATCCGCGCGTTGAAGATTGACTTTGGCTCGAAGTAATTTTCTGAAACAACCCGCCTTTTGCATCAGTTTTGCCCACTCTTATGCCCGAAAGAATTTTCCATGCGGAAATCCCGCTTTTTGATTGACCCGCATAGTGTCGTCTTCACAATTCTCCGACCATGTCCAAACTGCTTTCCCGCCTCATCAATCTTCTGGAATTTTTCACCAACCGTATCAAATCCAAGCCCAAGCTGAAAACGGGCCGGGGTTTGTTGGGCATGTATTTTGTCGAAAGCAACGCAAAGCGGAACAAGATGAATCGAGAACGGGAGTGAGCGGAATGGTGACAGTTTGCCCAACTGCATTTTTGAGTTTTGATCATCACTTGACAGCGGCTGAAACAGGACGACGTTGTGATTGGCTGGTGTGGACGTGAATGCGGTTGGCAGTTGTCAGTAGTAGATACGCCCATGCCAGCCCTGTTTTTGTAAATCTAACCCCCTTCGACAACCGCACCTTCACATTCCCACTGTTTTGGGCGAAAACCAATGAGTCATATTTTGGGACACGAACTGCTGTTGTGCCGGGAAACGGATGCAGGCTAGTGGACTTTCAATGATTTCGGTTCGTTGGAATTGGCATGTAAATATTGAATCAGCCTTCGGATTTCAAAGTAAACCACATTGCCATCCGCAAAGATCAGGATTGCGACAAGAATTTTCCACATCATGGTGTTCATGGATTCCGGTTACAGCTTACTTCTTGCCAACCTCCGGAAAAACCGATGGTCCGGCCCCCGAAGGAATTGAAAGCGTGAAGTCTTGGCGAAAGGGCAAACCGTTCGCATTCCGGGCAGGCAACCAGCAGCACCACCGGGCATGATAAAATGCCAATAAAATCGGCCTCAAATTTCAAATGGGGCCGGCCCAAAATGGCAGATTGCGACATCCCACTTCCCGGCCCTTACAGAAAATTGAAATTATTTTGAAAGATTTCCGATCCCCGGACGTATTAGGTGATAACGACTAGCTGTATTGTGGTGATGTCGGATTGAACGGATGCGGTGGTTTTACCGCGGGAAATGATCCGAATCAACCATGGAGCACTACGGCAATTTTGTACCAGCTCCGCTCCGGGGGGATTAAGGGATTTAGGGGTTAAGGGAACAAAGGACGGAGCTGGTATTCTTAAAATTTAAACAATGAGAGGGCTTTCATGCAACGAAGCAGGGACAAAATGGAAATTTTATGCCCATGCGAACTTGGCGTTTGCACGCAACAACCCTGACGTCTCATGCATATTTTGCTTTTAGCAGAAAATCTTGGCGACCGGCAGCTGCTGGAAAAAATATTGATGGACGAAGGGTTGGCCGGCCAGACGATTCACGCAGGCTCGAAGGAAGAATTTCAGATGGCATTGAAACAAACCCGGTTTGATTTGATCATCTCGGATTTCACCCTTTCCGCTTACAGTGGCATTGCCGCCCTCGCCGCCAGCAAAAAACTTCAGCCGGACGCGCCGTTTATTTTTGTCACTGAACCCGGCGGCGAAGAACAGGTCTTGGAAGGTTTGAAATCAGGCGCGGTGGATTATGTTCTCAAAGATCGTCTCCAGCGGTTGGGGCCGTCGGCGCGGCGCGCGTTGCTTGAGGCCGGGGAACGGAAGGAACGGCAGCGGTTGGAACAGCAGTTGCGTTTTCAATCCAGCGCTCTGGAAGCCGCTGCCAACGGCATCATTCTGACGGACAAGGCGGGGAAGATTCTTTTCGCCAACAAGGCTTATGGCGTAATGACCGGTCATGACCGGGAGGAAATTCCCGGCCAAATCACCCGTTTTATCGAGTCTGGCAAACACGAGGCTGATTTTTCCCAGGAACTCTGGAAAACCATCCTGGCCGGCCGGGTTTGGCACGGTGAATTCATCAACCGACGCAAGGATGGAACCCTCTACAATGAGGAAATGACCATCACGCCGCTCCGGGAGAGCAATGGAGAAGTCAGCCATTTCATTGCGGTCAAACAAGATATCACCAAATGCAAGCAGCTTGAGGAACAGGTGCATCACATCACCAAATGCAAGCGGTTTGAGGAGCAATTGCATCGGGCACAGCAAATGGAAGTGATGAGTCAATTCGCCGGAAGCATCGCTCATGATTTCAGCAACCTGCTTGCCGTCATTCATGACAACACGCAATCGGTGCTGATGGATGCAAGCCGGCTTGGCGAGCAGAACCGCCGGCAGATCGAGCACGTCATCGCTGCCGCGGAAAACGCCGCGAATTTAACCCGCCAATTGCTTGCTTTCGGACGGAAACAGGCCCTTCAATTTCAACCCTCCGATCTGAACCGGGTGGTCAACAATCTCACCCCGAGGCTCGACCGCCTCATTGGCGCGCAGATTGTCCTGAAATACCATTTCGCCAGGAACCTGCCCGTCGTCAACGCTGACATCGGACTGATCGAGCAGGTGCTCGGCAATTTGATCGTCAACGCCCGCGATGCCATGCCGCAAGGCGGGCAAATATTCATTGCCACGGAGTCCATCAGCCTCGATGCGGCCTGCGTTGAATCCCATTCCGAAGCCCGGCCTGGGGAGTTTGTCTGTCTGACGATAAGTGATACCGGGACGGGCATCTATCCGGAATATCTGCCGCGGATTTTCGAGCCGTTCTTTACCACCAAGGAAACCGGCAGCGGCGCCGGCCTTGGCCTGGCAACCGTCTATGGCATCGTCAAACAACATCATGGCTGGGTCGCGGTCTCCAGCCAGTTGGGGAAGGGAACCACCTTCAAAATTTTCCTGCCGGCAAATACTTCGGTCATGGCAAATATATTAATTCCACGAACCAAAATGACGCCCGCCAGTGAGCACGAAAAAAATACTGTTGGTGGATGACGATTCCGACGTCCGAACGGCAGGTGAGATGAACCGCGAAATACACGAAGCACACGAAAAGGGTGCCGGAACCAATTATTTTATGCGGTGGCAGACTTCACTCGCCGGGTGAATCAGCGGAGCCTGGCCGTGCCTTGTCATTTCGTGTCTTTGGTGTGTTTCGTGGTTTCAACTGCTTCATTCTGCTTCAAGCATTTCTCGTACGGACTGCAAGGCAAGGTGCATTTCCGCAGCCGTTGCATAACGCTGCGCCGGGTCCGGTTGACACGCCTTGAGGATGACGGTGTTCAACGGAAAGAAATCCGCCGGGTCCTTGTCCTCCACCAGCGTCGTTGCAATCTCGGGAAAATAGGCCGTACTGCGGCCGGTGCTGAGCACGTAAAGCACCATGCCCAGGGCGTAAATATCCGCCTGCGGCGTGCCCGGACGTTCCGGCGGTGGTGGCATGTAGCCGGGCGTGCCCACCAGTGTTCGCTCCTGGTCGGGAGGCCTGATTTCAGTGATGAGTCCCAGATCCGCCAGTTTGGGCTGGCCGTTTACAAAAATAATGTTCTGGGGCTTGATGTCGCGATGTGTCAGCCCCTGGCGATGGAGAAAATCAAGGGCGTCACTCAGGGCCAGTCCAATCCGCACGCACTCCCGCACCGGCAGCCGCCGTCTGAGGGAGCGGGCGCGTTCACTCACCAAATCACGCGGTTTGTAGGTGGAAGGCTCTCCTTCCCAACCCGGTTCCAGCGGGTCGCCCAGCTCCATCACATAATAAAAATATCCCGCCTGTTTCTCGCTGACAAATTCCACCCGCAGCAGGCCGGGATGTTGGTCGGAAACCGGCTGGTATTTTTTAATACCGGTGAATTCGCGCTCGTAGGGATCGGGGTTCTGGTCGAAGTTTGCCAGGTAAACCGCCTTCAGCGCCCGCCAGTGTCCGGCTGTGTTCCGCGCCAGCCAGACTTTTCCATAAGCGCCTTCGCCGAAAGGCGGATTGAACAATTCATAATCCGGAGCATCGGGCAGGGCCTCGACGGAAGCAGCCGCCGGACGGGGAAATGACAGGGAAACTGAAACTGTTCTTTTTAGCGCCTGGCGCATCCCAATTGCCAGCGCCCAAGCCAGTGCGCAGGGCACTTGTCCGCCCACAATTACCAGCCAGGGAAACCAGTAGTTGGTGAAGTAACTCCAGGAAATCGCCCCGAACGCCACCACCAAAGCGACTCCCGCCGCAACCGCACCGGCCACCCGCAGTCGTACCCGGCACAATCCACCGCCCAGCAATAATCCAGCGGTCACCAGTGTCAATGCCTCCAGCCACCCGGCTGGTCGCCGCAACCAGTCGCCATTCATCAGATTCAGAAAGGAGGTGAGCAGGATCTCCACGCCACCGATTGATTCACGGGTCCAGCGTGTGTATGGAGTGCTAAATTTATCGGTTGTATCACCATCGAGCACTGATGTTTTCGGCGCCGTGCCGATGAACACAATCTGGCCGCGGAAATAATTCGTCGGCCGGTCCAGCGCAAACCGGTAACTCAACCTGGTCGCTGCGCCATCGCGGCCATAGTAACGCAACCACCGTTCTTGCGGGTTTTGGCTCAATGACGCCCCGGCCAGTTGCGCGGCGGTCCAGGGCAGACTCGGATATGGCCCCGGGGATGGGAACGGCCAATGCCGGCGCACAATCGAGTCGGGGTCGAGGCAGGCGACACCCCAATTCGTTCCGGCGGCGCTGAGAAATGGTTCTGACGGCGGGGTTGGCTGCACCCCGTCCAGCATCGAATAGACGACCTGCGCCTGCTCGGCCCCCAACACGATGTGCTGTTGCCGTCGCATCGCTTCAGCCAGGGCTTCATCCGGTGCCGGATCGAGCGGTTGCGGGCGCCGGAAGAAGGAGTCGAACACCACGAGGGCGCAGCCATCATCCGCCAGCCGGTTCAGCAACCGGGCGTGCAAGCCACGGTCCCACGCTTGTCCGCGAACCTGGTGAAATTGGTCGAACGCCTCATTGTCCATCAGGATGAGGGTCACCCGGTTGGTGACCGGGCGCGCGCCAAAGCGGAACAAATAATCGTAGCTGGCGTTCACCCAAGGCTCGCCCGGCGGCGTCTGCCACAACATCAGACCGCAAAGCACCGCCACCGCCGCACCCAGCGCGGATTTTAAAAATTCATCCCGTCCGATGGCTTTGACCTTCACTGTGGATTGAGTGTAGAAAAACGCCGGGAAGAAATCAGCGATTTTTCGCGCCGTTTGTTGGAAGGAGAAATAAATAACGCGCGGCGGACAGCCGGTTCGGTCTTTCCATCATAACACATCAACCAAATCGTCTGAAAGATTGGCCCGGTTATTGCGTAATGCTTGATGTAAGCCTGAGAGTCGAGAACAACGGCTGTACAGATTCTAGGGGTGTTGTCGGGTGCAAGGGAGGACGACAGCAACAAACAAAATACCTTATGAATCGAAATATCCCCCAAAACAAAATTCCTCACATCATCGCATTGGCAGCAATCACCGGACTCCTAACCTTTGCAGGAAACATCGCCTATGCCCAAACGGCCGACTCCCTGCTGGCCGACCCGGCGGAGCAATCTGCGTTTCCCCAGATAACGGCCCAGCCGGTGGATCAAACTGTTCCCATGGGAGCGAACGTCGTGTTGTCAGTGCAGGCAATCAATGCCGATGGTTATCAATGGTTGTGCAACGGAGTTCTGCTGGACGGACAAACCAGCAGCGTTCTCATCATTCAAAGCGCGGGGATCAACGACGTGGGATTATATTCCTGTGAGGTTTCCAATGGCGATCAGGCCGTGCCGACCCGTGCGGCGTCTGTAAGCGTGGAAACCACCGCCAGTGCGGCCAAGGCCGGCACAACTACAGCAGGAACCCTGACTGCCCAAGCAACGGCTGCTGGCGCACTTGCTGCCAGTGCAACAACCTCCAGCATGATGGCGGCCAGTATGCTTGCCGGTGGACCGATCATCGTGTACGGCACTCCTTATCTTGGTGGCGGCTCGAAGGGCAGTTGCCCGGGACGTTATACCGGATACGTCGCCTATACCAAGACAGTTTCCCAAGGTTGGGGCTGGTCGCCTTCGGGTACGGTCCATACGGCTGCCGATGGTTCGGGGCGGACTGACACAAAAATTGAATATATCGGCGCATATGGCGATGGCGGATGCGCTCAAACTACGGTTACCATTCCCAATCCCACACTCAGCCCGGTTTACAGGTTCACAATCTATTTTACCAACAACGTTCCGGCGACAAATGCCTATCCCATAACCCTGATTGGATTTAATCAATAGGTGCAGCTGAACAAAGGACCACGCTTGTCCAAAAAGAAATCGGGCTGAACCGAAGTTCAGTCCGTTTTTTTCAACTTTTTTGCCTGTTCTTCTGGCTGCGACGCGACCATGCCGGAATAAAGTGAATTCCCCGCGAGAAGGTTGGAGTTCAAGCTTTAGCTTGTTGATGCGGCGGGGACACGCTGAAGCGTGAACTCCAACTTTTGGACGCGGGTTAAAAACTCAACTGCAGGCGCAGGGCGAGCGTCCGGCTGCGCGGTAGTTCAGCGTAAACATTGAGCGGGTTGAGCTTGTAGTCCTGGTCGGTGAGGTTGAGCACGCCGAGTGTGATTTCGGCTTTTCGTTGCAGAAACCGGTAGCCGACAAACGCGTTCCACTGCCAAAAATTATCACCAGGTTCGGTGGATGCTCCGTCAATGTTGTTTTGAACATACCAATGGGCGTCGGACTGGGCAAAGAAACCGCAGGGATGATTGTAAACCGCAATCAAATCCACCTGATTGAGAATCGCCTCGGAGTGTTGGCTGGGTAGAAAATTATTGGTGATGATGCCATTGGGCACATCAAAATTGTAGTTGAGCATGGCGTCGCTGAGACGATAGCGCGCCCCGAGCGACCAGTTCCTGCCCACCAACTGGTTGGCCGTAAACAGCAGGGATTGTTCCCGATAATTCAAGTTCTCACGAAGCCCGGACAGGGTTAGAGGTGTTAGAGGTGGCGTCGTCAAGAATGAATAATCGAATGCGCCAACCGTCCGCCCCGCGTCAGAATACAACAGGTCACCGGAAACTCCGAGGTAGGTGCCGGTGGAAAATTTCTGTTCCAGCGAGAAAGCATATGTTTCAAATTTCGCCCCGGGAATTGGTCCAACCACCGATTCCGGAATGAGGCTCCGGTAGGATTGGATGAAGCCTGCCACCTGCGAAGGTTCGAGTTGATAACTTTGGTCCAGGCTGGCACCGGCCATCGAGCGGGTGTAGGCAAAACGGAAAGTGGTGCCATCCAACGGCGTCCAAATCAGGCCGGCTTTGGGAGAAAACTGTTCCTCGGTCTGTTCGGTGCCGGAAATCGGTGCTGTCTGGAAATTGTCAGGGAAGGTGATCTGGTCATAAGCCAGCCCCACCGTCAATTGCAGCGGATCGAAGACCTGCCATTGATGATAACCATACACGGAAATGCGCCGGAACGCGGAAGAGACATCTTGTTGTGCAAGATTGGTCGGATCTGAAAATACGCTGCCAGCATAAGCAGATGGCTTGTTTTGCACATTGGAAGCGTCAGAATCGCCATACTGAAACCGTGCGCCTAGGATGGTATTGTGCTCCGGTGTCTGCCAGATTTGCTGCAATTCTCCCGAATAAATCGTCAAATTATTATTCAATTGTTCGTGCATGTTGATGCCTTGCACTGCAGTCACCGGTCCTAACGGCACGAACGCCAAAAGAGTTGACCCGGATGGGTTGGCCACCGTGAGCGAATCTTCCAGCCGCGCACCAAAAAAGAGTGTATGAACGCCCGGATTCCATTCGTGGTGATAGCCCACTCCGATATTCGGGGTTTGATCTTCATTCACACGGGCAGTCGGGTTCGCGTTGGTGGGGTTGTAGTATTGGGCCAAATCCCCGCCGCTCGCTTCATACTGCTTGACCTGAAAAAAAACGGTGTCCTGCGGCGTGAGTTGTCCTTTGAGCGTTAGGGATAACTGCCGCTGTTCGATGTCATTGTTCACCCGCTGGCCCGGGTCGGAACGGTAGAATCCTTCCACGTCATAGCTGAAATTGTCGCAAGTGCCGAATTGCGCGCCCGATTCCGTCCAGGCTCCGCGGCTCAAGTATTCCGTGTCCGAAACCACCCCGAGGCGGTTACGCTCGAAAAGGGGCGAGTATTCCTGTTGGGAAATCGTGGGTGACATGGTGCCGGCGCTGACCGGGGCCAGCAAATTCGCCAGCAGATATTCGTTCTCGGTGGGGGTCTGATACCGGAGATTGATCAGGTTCGGATCGCTGATCCCGTAGTAGCTGTTCGCCAGGAACAGGTGCGCCGAGTAATTCGCGTAATCGTAGTTCACCGCGCGGGAGGCCTCGCGCACGGCCACGTCATCCATGCCCGCGTCCCGGTACATCGCCGCCAGGTTGGCGCTGCGCACCGCCTGGTCCTGGTCCAGCAGCAGTTGCGAGCGATAAACGCTCCGGTTGTCATTCAAGGCCTGCGATTTTTCCAGGTCCCGAATCGCGTCGTTGATGCGGTTGTTCTGCTGGTTGAGCAGGGCGGAATAAAGCCACGCGGTCGGGTCGTTGGGGTCCAGCTTTTTTGCGAGTTGAAGCTCCTTGGTGGCACGCGGATAATCGCCCGCATCCGCGTAAGCCTTGCCCAGATAACTTCGCAACCCGGCGCGCTGCGGCTCGAGCGCGGCGGCCAACAGCAGGTCTTCGCGTCCGCCCCTGGCGTCGCCCCGGCGAATGCGGCAAAGACCGCGGCCGAGCCACGCGTTGCCCAGTGCCGAGTCCACGGCCAGCGCCTGGTCGAACCAGCCGATGGCGTCGCCAACATGATTTTGCGCCGCCAGCAGAAGCCCCTTCATCGCGAGCGCCTGGGCATTGCGCGGTGCGAGCATCAGGCTTTTGTCCAGGGCCTCGATCGCGCGGCTGGTACGGCCAAAACTGAATTCCAGTTCCGCCACCCGTGCCCAGCCAAAACCGAACTCCGTCGCGTTGGTCACGGCTTGCCGTGCCAGATCCAGCGCGACCGGCAATGAAATACCGGGGACGGCGCGTGATTGTTCATAATAAGAATTCGCCAGAAATTCCGTGGCCAGTTGCGGCTGGCCGGTCGCGGGACCCGGCTGACGTTTCACGGCGGCAATGAGTTTGCGCAAGGCCACGGCAACCCGTTGCGGGTGGCTGGAGGCAACGCCGGCGGACAACGAAGCCAGCATCGTTTCGGCGGGTTCAACCTGTCCGACGCCCAGCAGCAGGCCGGCATAATAAACACGCTCGGCGTCGGAACCGGGTTGTCGCCCGGCGGGATATTTGGCCAGCGCCACCGGCAGATCGCCCGCGCGGTAAGCCTTGAGGGATTCGTCGAGAATCTTTTGCTCTTCGGGTGTGAAGGGCAAATCAGCCGGGTCAATCACCGCTGGATAGTAGAAACACCATTGCAGGACGTTGTTGGCAATAAAACCCGCGGTGCGGACGGGCGCTTTGCCCGGCTCGACGACGGCCTGCTGGCCGTTGGTCAGCAGGAGCGTGGCCTGTTCGTTGCCCAACCGGACTTTGCCGTCAATCACGGACATCGTCGTCAGTTCCGTGTCCTGCCCCGGCTCGATCGCCAGGACGAATTCCGTGCCTTCCACTCCGGCAATCGCGCCGCGGGTGATGACCCGGATGCGTCCCGGTTCGTCACGATGGAAAAACGAGATGATGCCCCGAAGCGGATGCAGTCCGCACTGCGCATCGGATGAAGACGGCAGCAACACTTCAATTTCCGTCAAAGCGCCGAAAGACACGACACTCCGATCCGACCAAAGAAGTGCCATCCGGCTGTTGGCGCCGGAGCGCACCCGGTCGAACGGGTGCAGAATTTGGTTGGTTTGCGCCGGGGTCCAGGTGGTGGCGGCGGCAGCAGCAACCTCCGCCGTGCCTTGAAGTTCCACAATCCGGATTTCATTCGTGACTGCGCCAGCGGACGTCGTCTGTGCGCAGGTCATCTCGACGGAAGTCAAGAAACCTCCCCAAAGCTGTCGCGTAGTTTTCAAAACAGGAATTTTTTGTAGTTTTCAAAACAGGAATGTTCATTTGGGGCGGTTGGTGAAAAGGAGGACAGGTTTTAGCTGGGGATCGGGCGGGGCGGCCAGCACGGA
>Ga0182027_10012074_pt1 | contig 12155 bp, 9 predicted proteins | sample 712E1DmetaG_FD_121300 | JGI IMG/M metagenome (GOLD analysis project Ga0182027, IMG submission 121300) | Permafrost microbial communities from Stordalen Mire, Sweden - 712E1D metaG (Illumina Assembly) | ecosystem: Environmental > Terrestrial > Soil > Wetlands > Permafrost | place: Sweden...
AATCCGATGTATATTTGGAATACAAACGATTGCCATCAGCGCGTAGCTAAATACCGTTGCCATTGCCGCTCCCACAAAGCTATATCTTGGGATAAGGAAAAGATTCAAACAAAGGTTGGAAACAGCGCCGATCATTACGATTATCAGACTGATCCGCTCCTGCCCCGCCGCCACTAAACTGATAAAAAACGCTGAAATTAGGAAATCCCCGATTATAGCCATACTGAGCACGGACAAAGCCACACTCGCCCCTCCATAGCCCGCGCCAAAAACCATGGTTGCAATGACGTTCCTGAGAAAATACGTGCCGGTTGATAGACAAATCCCTAAAATCGTCACGCAGCCGAACATTAGTTTCAGCTTTCGTCGGTATTCCATCGGGTTGTGACGAAAACTTCTGGACAAGCTTGGATAAAACGCGTTGATTATATTGTAACACAGCGCGGCGGAAAGACCCACAACCTTGTAAGCGGCGCTGTATACGCCAACCGCCGCGGGCTTGTCCATTACCCCTAACATGATCGCATCCAGATTCCAGTAGACCTGAACCATAAGGCTCGCCGCCCCAAGTGGAATGCCCACCTTCAGCATCGGCAAAATGCGGTTCCAGCTTGGTCTACGGAATGATGCGCGAATGATAGATTGGCCGGTCTTGCGCCCAAGCGCCCGTGCCAGCAATACCGCGGACACCAGCACCCCTATCGCCTTGCAAACAGGAACCAACGACACCTGCTTGCCACTGGAAATCACAAGATAGACGAGTATGAGAAATATCGACTGCTGAACCACATTCCACAGCGCGGTAAACCCCATTCTCTCCAGCCCACGAAAAGCCCAGTCCAGGCCAAGAGAATATGGAATAAGGTTGAGAAAGCTGAATATGAAGAGCGCCCTGATCTGAGGATCGTGTATAACAAGAACGGAAATTAGCGACGAAATCACACAAAGCGACACTGCAAGACTAAATCGGCTGCTCTGCACATCCTCGATGCATTTGTTGAGACCCTCAGGTCTCCTTGCTACCTCACGCGTTCCGTACGAAGCCAACCCGAAATCCGTCAGAAGCATTCCGTAGACGAGAAATGCCGAAGCAAAAGAGAATAGACCGAATCCTGAACTGCCGAGCACGCGGGCAAGATATATTGTACTGAAAAGCGAGAGTATCCTACCGGCTGCCTCTCCGGCCATGAGCCAGGAGATGTTTATCGAGATTCTATTTCCCTTTGCGCTCGATGCAGGTTCAGCCGATCTTTGCATTTCAGAGCCCATCAACCACCGTCTCTACTTCCCCATAAGTGAAGGCTAAACCCAAACAGTATAGCATCGGCCTTGTGACCAGTCAAGACATCTCTGACCCCTTGGATTGAAGCATCCTTTGACTATTGACGGCTGTCTGGGTATAATGTGCGAGGTAACTGTTCCCACTTTATGCTGCCACACAGGAGATTGACTCATGCCGACCGAACGTCGATACCGTTTCGGAATCAGCCCCACCGTCATCATGCTTGGGATCGTCAGCTTTCTGACCGATGTTTCGACCGAAGCCATATACCCTCTGGTGCCGCTCTTTCTTATCAACGTGCTGCACACTTCAGGAGAGGCTCTGGGACTTATAGAGGGCGTTGCTGAAAGCACCGGAAGCATTTTGCGCTTGTTCTCAGGCTGGCTCAGCGACAAGCTGGGCAGCAGGAAGTGGATTACGACCGTCGGCTATACGCTTTCCAGCGTCAGCAAGCCGCTATTCTCTTTTGCCGGATCGTGGCCGCAGGTGCTGGTAATTAGATTCGCTGACCGACTCGGAAAAGGGATCAGATCAGCGCCCCGTGACGCTCTCATAGCCGATGTGACTCCGCCGGAGAGCAGAGGGATAGCGTTCGGCTTCCATAGAGCTTTAGATACCCTCGGCGCGGTGACCGGCCCATTTCTAGCATATCTCATTCTTCGCGCTTATGCTTCAGGTCATGGCGAGATCATATCCAAAACCATCCCAGAAATGTTTTACCGGCGGATATTCCTGCTGTCGGCTGTGCCGGCGCTTCTTTCCGTGGCAATTCTGATACTTTTCGTGAGAGATCAGTCAAAGAAGTCGAGCGGCAAAGATGCTCCTGCCATACGATTCAGCGGCTTCAGCAGCGAGTTCAAGCGATTTCTTGCGGTCACGGTGCTTTTCTCCATAGGCAATTCTAGCGATGTTTTCCTGATACTCCGGGCGCAGAGCGTCGGCATCAGCGTGCTGAACGTTCTGCTTGTCTACATGCTGTTCAACTCGGTTGAAGCGCTCTTTTCCACGGCCGTTGGCGCTCTTTCGGATAAGATCGGGCGGAAGACCATCATCCTTGTGGGATATATCGTGTTCGCTCTGGTGTACGCGGGGTTCGGCGCGGCAGGGAACGCAAAGATGGTGTGGCTGCTCTTCGCTGCTTACGGGTTTTACAATGCTCTTTCACAGGGCGTCCAGAGGGCATTCGCGGCGGATTTGACGGCAAGTAACGTCAGAGGCACGGGCATGGGAGCTTATCAGATGCTGACCGGAGCGGCCTTATTCCCGGCCAGCCTGATTGCGGGCATTTTATGGCAGCACAATCATTCAGCACCATTCTTCTATGGCGCTGCCACGGCCGTCATGGCAGCTATACTGATGGCTATTCTACTCCCTGGGTCTCCTACTTATACCGATAAGTGATTCGACCTCTCGAAAGATCATATGGCGACAATTCTACCTGTACCTTGTCTCCTGGGAGGATTCGTATGAAATGCATACGCATTTTGCCTGAGACGTGCGCCAGCACCTGGTGGTCGTTCTCCAGTTTGACTTTGAACACCGCGTTCGGCAAAGCTTCTTCGACAACTCCTTCGACGCGGATTCCTTCTTCCTTTGGCATATCCAGTATCACCTCCACAGAATACAAAAGCTAGTGATGCCGTATAGAAACCAAATCGGCACACAAATGTTATTATTCGACACTACTCTACCCATGTCCTCCCCAATTTACGTCAAAGATTCATCTTACGCCATTTTTCATCCTCGCTGAAAAATCTCATGCATCCACGCACGGGGCTGTTATGCTATAATGTGTGGAATTGCAATGCTGCGCAATTAATCAGAGCGCGGAGGTCTATCGTTGACTTTCTACGCGCTTCTTATGGAAATTTATGGAACGAGCTACTTGTGACAACGTCATGTTAAGAAAGGAACGGACGGATTTGGATGACGGCAAAACGCCGGGTTACGTCGACACGAATCTAGTCCGCGAAACTAAGGAAGGCGATATTGCTGCCTTCCAAAGGCTCTTTGACAAGTATAACAAGCGCGTCTATAATCTCATCTACCGCATGGTCGGTAATGAGCCGGACGCAGCCGATCTGACGCAAGATGTCTTTGTCAGAGTGTACAACTCCCTACATCTGCTGAAGAGCGAAGAAGCATTCTTTAGTTGGGTGCGGGTCGTTTCCGTAAATATTTGCCGAGATCATTTTCGCAAAATAGGGCGCACGATTAAAACCAGTTCCCTGGATGAGAAAGTAACCCTGGAAGATGACGAAGTCGAAAGACAAGTAGAAGACTGGTCATCTAACCCGGAAAGATTATTAGACAAGAAAGAACTCAGAAACGCAGTGCAGACTGCCATCACAGGGCTTTCCGAAGAACATAGATCAGTCGTAATCCTTCATCACATCGAAGGAATGAATGTAAAAGAAATCGCAAAAGTCTTGCAGTTACCATCGGGAACGGTGAAATCACGCCTTGCAAGAGCCCGCGAAGAATTGAAACGCAAACTAGGACACTACGTGCCCTGAAGGAATGTAATACGAAATGGATTGCAACGAAACTCAAAAACTATTGTCGGAATATTCCCTGGATTTGGTTCAAGGCAAGACGAAGGTACGCATTCAAGAGCATTTAGCCGCGTGCCCGACTTGCAGTGCTGAACTGACCAAACTCGAACGCGTCATGGCTTTGATCGACGACTTGCAACCTCTTGAGCCTCCCCAGGGTCTATGGAATGGCGTATACAACCGCATAACATCGCCTGAAGCAGAGCATAAGGTCAGGCAACCTGCATGGGGATTCTTCCGCCGCCCCGTATATAGGTGGGTCGCATGTCTGGCCGCCGTGCTTTTCGTCGCCATTTTCACATTTTCCCGCGCGCACTACCCGGGACCGCAAGAACATTTCGTCGTCAACGAATACGTCCAGAGCCACGTGACCACATCGAGTCAGGATTTTCTCTCAGACACCGTTTCTTTGAATTCCGCTGAAACTCTCGATGATCGCGATGATTCTGACTCCGACTCTGAGACTCTATGAAACGATATATAATAACTACATTGGCAATTTTTGCCGCATGCATACTTCTTGGAGTCTCATTCCCTGCTCAATCGGCCCAGACAGACAATCGTGATCTGGATGCTTTGCTAACGCATGTTCAGGACGCAGCGGCAAATGTCGTTTGCGTGGCTGAAGGAACTACTACCCTTCATCACCATGGCAAACTGGTCACCTCCGCAATCAAGGTCTATCACGGCACGCAGCACCGCCGACGCATAGAATACCTGACCCCTCCACTCAAGGGATTGATCGTTATAAGTGATGAAAAACACACCTGGCGATATGATCCGAAAGAAGACCGAGTCGTTGTCACTGACCACTCACACTCATCAAATCCGGAAGATCGGCGTAAATCTCTAGTCAGCAATCACCGTGTGCGAATCGCGTGTACCGGAAAGAAAGCCGGCAGAGATGCCATTTTGCTTAAGATGACCTCAGCCACAGGTTCTATCAAAAAAGAAATCTGGCTCGATGCATCGACTTACGAGAAGCTTGCCAATACTGATTATAACGACAAGGGCGAATTTGAAGCCTCAACGGAATTCACCTCCATCAAGTACGTCAATTCGCTTCCAGATCGGCTTTTCAAAGACCCCAAGAGGGATCACCCTTTCAGGGAACTCAGCTTATCGAAACCCATAAGTCTTGAAGAGCTTTCGAAACAAGTAGGCTTCAAAGTAAGCATTCCAACCTTCGTGCCGGCAGGATACAAGCTGGATGGATATTGGGTGTACAAGAGCCGACGACACCCCGTGAATGTAGCATACACGAGATATACGGATGGCCTTGACACAATATCGATATTCGAAATGCGCAGGGATGATGCGTGCAAATTCCATGTCGGGCACGGAGAGTATCCAGCGGATTCATACATAGCAAAGGATCTTGCCAGAGGTCATATCGGTATGATGACAGCGCACGGCAGATCTTTTGCCATAATCGGAGATGATCCCCGAAAAATCAAAAAGATCGCTGATTCCCTGAAGTAGCTCTTCAATCGCCTTCCTCTAGAACTTATAGGAAAGCCCCGCGCCACCGATCAGTATGTCCGGAGAGAACCACGCCGTCGGATTGAAGTTCTTGCTCATAGAGGATCCGTTCAAATAGAGCGAAAGCCCGGACCTGCCGAAAGGTCGCGTCATAACCACCTTCAAGCCTGTAACCACGCCGTTCACTACTCCGGATTCACCTTTTTCGGAGGAATATCCAGCAGCAAATCCCATCTGAACGTTATAGCCCATGAAATGCGCGGGAAACAACTTGGCGGTCTGGTACAGGTTGTAGGAATTTGTACTTATGTATGTGAAGTCTTCACCGGCAGCGGGCTTGGCAATCGTCGCCCCTATGCCTGTATCACTGTTCTTCAAATCGTAGGCAGCGAACACTGATAAAGTAGTTTGGCCGGCCTGTCCAACAACATACGCGTAAGATGCCGATGCAATCGCCATAATGCTCAAAACCAAAGCTGTAACAAGAAAAGCTCTCTTCAAGTTAAATATCCTCGCCTTCACTGTAATCGATAGCTTATACTACCTGTTATTCAATGTTTTCGCAATTATTTGAGACAGAGCTTGCAATAGACTGTCTGTTCGACTTCCCGTTTGCATGCGCTGCACACCGAAAGATGGCAAATCGAGCACTCTCCCACCGAAGGCTCATCCGCATGCCACGCGCATGAATTGACGAGGCTAGCATGAGGTTGAACTATCAGGGCGCTAATCGCCTCATAAGCTTTCGCATAACCAGGATCGAGCGCCAGCGCGCGCTCATAATGCTCTCTGGCCTTATCCGCCATTCCGTCGCCCTGATACGCAAGCCCAAGATTGTAATGGATGCTCGCGATATCCGGTCGAAGCTTCACGGCTGCCTCCAGCGTGCCGATGGCGCGGTTATTCATCCCCTTCTTAGCATAGGCGACCCCCAAAGCACTCAGAGCGCGATAATCATCCGGGAATTCAACTGTCGCGCGCTCCAGATGTTCGATAGCTTCGTCTATCGCCTTGTTCTTCAGACTCTCGATCCCAAGTTGGAGAGAAGACAGCTCATTCATAGCTAGCTCCGATTCAAGCGCCATGGACTGCCCTTCCCTGCGAAGGAGCAGTTTCTGATGCAAGATTACGCCTTTTTGTGTAAGCTGTCAATCGCTCTACAATCAACAAAACAGCCTCATCTCCGCGTAATTCTCACTATCCGATTCATTTCGGGATAGCTGTCCAGCGAAAGAAATTGTCGGCGGTTGCCGTGCGGGGTGATAAATTCACGATACGTGGCTACGCAGAAGCCCGGATGGCCGCGATTCACCAGTTTCATACGTCCCTGGCCGTTCGCGCTCCTGTCCTGAAGAACTTCATTAGGCAGACTAACCGATCTCATCTCTGATTCCACAACGACTTTGTAATCCGGTCTGCGGGCCGACATTATCTTGAATATCAGGTTCTCTCCCTGAATCCTCCCAACGATCCGAATCGGACACGGCAGATTGTTTTTGAACTTGAGATCGATATCCTCATACGCAACGGCCGCATCCCGACCCAGAGGCGCGTATCTCGCCGGCCAGTAGTGATGGTTGCGCTCCACTATATCCAATCCCGCGAGCAGGGCGGCGTTGTAAAGCGTTGTCGAAACCTGGCACACGCCGCCGCCCCAGCTTCTCACAAGCTCGCCATCGTAGCTAACGGGAGCCTTCTTATATCCCACATCCGCCGTCCATGGCCCGACGACCTTCAGAAAAGAGAAAGTCCCGCCGGGCTGAATTTCGACGTTGTTGATTTTCCTTGTAGCAAGCCTGGCGTTGAATATCTGAGAGTCCGTCCTATCGTGCAGGGAGGTCATGTATGACCCGATATCCTGCTCGGAGACGGAAGACATCACCGCCCACACTCCCAGAGCGATCATTAGCGCTAAGCAAGTTCCTAATGCAATCATGCGAATCTTCATCTGACCACAAACTCCGTTTCCGCCGTCGTTGACCGGAGTTCCGGGTTATACATCTCAAACACCTGCGCGGGAAGAGCATGATAATCGCCTCCGAAGCTCGCTCTCATCCGATACTCAATGACTTGCTTGCCTGGTCGGATGTCGTTCAAGAAGAATGCGATTTTCTCATCCCTGATATCCTGCCCAACCCACCAGTAGTGCCATTCGGAATAATCAATGTGGCCCCTGTCCACGATCTCAAAGCCCGCCGGTACGAAATCCTCTACTAGAAGATGACTCATCTGCTCCTTCGTCGTGATTGTCAACCGCACAAGGATTGAGTCGCCCGTTTTACATGAGGTCACGGGAGACCCAATTCGTGGATCCGGCTTTGCGTTATGGTATCTGGAGAAAGCCATTCCCGAATCTGACTCGTCATCGAAGTATTCTCTTCCGGGATTATAATACTCTCTGGTAATGGAAAGCCCGGGGCCAGTGACCGTCGGCGCGTTCAGATCGCCCGGTATGTACTGCGTGAGCTTTGTTGAATAGTAAATTACGCCGGTTCCGGTCTTCTTTATTTCGATCGAATTCCTGCCTTTGCGAAGAGAAGAATTCGGCGCGACTACTTCAAACTCAGGCTCGAACAAAGAGCTTTTGTCGAAGTGTTTCCGAGCCACGGATCGGCCATTTACCAAGACCTCCACATTCATATCTGGACTTAGTTCATTCGATATCTTTAGATATTTCGACATTGCATAGAGTACCATCGCCGTATCGCGCGTAGACTCCCAGCACTGATATCGTCTATTTTGCATAATCCAGCGGACTATTTGAGTTGTCCGAGGATCATTAGGCTCGATGCTCATTACGGCTTCCAGTCCCAGCGCCGTTGTCTCGACACCTTCGCCAAACCAATCGCCGGCCCAATGTATCGTTGCCTGATCGGAAATTGCATGATTGAAGAGATCGTCAAGAGCAGCCTTCGCCTTGCTAGATTGATTCAGACTCGCATAGGACAAGGCAATAAGCGCCCGCATTTTATTATCCACTTCACTCTTCACTGCGATTTGTGCCAAATTCTCACTCTCATCCACGCCGGAGAGTGAAAGGACGTACAGGCAGTATATATCCGTCCGCATATTGTCCTTTATCAGATAACGAAGCACTACCGGATTCTCATTTTTATCGTATGTCTTCGTCCTCACACTCAGTTCGAGCTTGGCGAGCCGCGAAAGACCCTTCTTAAGCACACTCTCATTCACCTGGAACCCGGCGTTACGCGCTTGAATGATCCCATAGCAGACATACGCGGTCATCCAGGGATCAGCTTGTCCGTAGGTATACCACGACCATCCGCCATCTTCCAATTGGTATCGGTAGAGCCGGAAAAGACCCTTCGTCACCATATCGGGTAGCTCCGCCTCCAATTTCGGATCCCGAATCCCAAGTTCCTTCATGGAACGTGAAAGTATGACGTCGGGAAGCCATGAACTGGTCGTTTGCTCCGTGCAACCCCACGGATATTCCGCCAAATACTTCAGAGAACCCAGCAGCGACGAAGCCAGCGACGGCGCAAGATGAATCTTCAACTTTTCCGCGTCAGGAATAGAATCATTGCGAATGTCTAGATTCATCTTCGCGCTTTCGCCGGAGGGAATACTTCCAACCTGATTGGCCACTCGCTCTGCTCCATGCGCGTAGATAGATAAAACAAGCTGCATTGCATCCCCAATGCGGTTGGATGTAGCTTTGACCGTGACAAGCGCGGAGCCGGGCGTCAAACCGGTGACATTCCATTCGACCTTCTCCACTCCGTTCTCTTTCACATAAACCCTGCGTTGAGCGCCCCCATCGATTTTCAATCCCGACGCCCACAGATTGACCCTGACATCCTGCCCCTGTCCGGTATAGTTATGCACTATCGCCGAAATTGTTGCCTTGTCTGATTGGACCAAGAATCTCGGCATTTCCAGCCTCACCAGGAAATCCTGCTGCGCGAGAACCGTGCTCTTTGATTCTCCGCAGGATGAATCTAGAGTGATCCCACGCACGGTCGTCCGCCATGTCGTCAGATTATCCGGCAGCGTAAATTTGACGGTCGCCTCGCCATTCCGGTTTGTCGTAACATTGGAATCCCAGAATGCCGTATCGAGAAATTTCTTTCGTATTCTCACATCAGGAGCCCCGGATGTGAGCAAGCTCGCACCGGCCTTGTCCGGGTCGCTCAGATAGATTTGTGGGAATGAGAAGCTGGTCTCCACGCTGTTCGGCTTATGAGCGTAGAAATAATCGAGCATCGGCCTTGTCGTGTCCTCTGCAATGGCATATATGGCTTCGTCTACAACACCGACGGAAAGATTCGCGATTGCTGGTCTCCCCTTGGAATCGGTGACCTTGATCTTATAGACAGCATTCTCCCCGGGCCGATATTTGGACTTGTTCGGCGTGACCTTGATCTGCAAAGCCTGGAGATTTAGCGACACCTTCACCCTCGCCGTCTGGCTTGAGAATTCCTTGTTCTTGACAAAGCAGACTCCAATATAGAAGTTTGGTTTATAATCATTTCTGATCGGAAATCGAACCAGCGTAGACTTCTTCGACAAGGTGACCAACTGCCGGTCATAAACACGGCTGCCCTCTATGGTCACCAGCGCCGTCGCACCCGGATTTTTTGCTTTAATCAAAATCTCCGCCGTATCGCCTATGTTGTAGGTTTTCTTATCCGGGACTATCTGTAGATCGGGGATATGGGAGTCTTCTTCGTTACCGAAATCTTCTCCCCCATAGCACCAGATGTATGTTCTAGAGGATATCTTATTGCCGCGTTTGTCGGTAGTCTTGGCAATAATCACCATGTCGCCTTTCGAACCCGTGCACCGAACCGTGGCACGACCGGCATCATCTGTAGTGACCGTTTGCTCTTTAAGCGTCTCTATGGTGACTGTTTGAGCGCCTCTCAACCACTTCTCGCGCGCGGTGACGACCGTCAACTCCTGATGCTTCATAGGATGTTTGTCATAATCAATTGCCTGTATGGATACATCCGCCGACTCTCCAGGGTTCATTACGTAGCGACTTGGAAGCACCTGAAGCGCGAACTCACCTCTAGTTACCAGCACCGAGGCCGTCCCAGAGACCTCTTGATCGCTTTTATCCGTAATGGACGCGTTAACGCTGAATTGCTGATCGGCATCCGCGGAATACCAAGCCTCTTCCTCCCCCCAATTCGCGGAGAACTCCACGGAGGCGTCGCCGTTCGAGTCGGTTGTAACATCCCCCTCGGTCACAGTCTCGCCGTATCCGCCATAGTCTCTATAACCCTCGGTGGAATCATCCTCCTCATCACCTGTTTCTTCGTTGCCAAAAATCCAATATTGAGATCGGCGAATGACATAATGCACCTCCGCATCAGCCACAGGCGCGCCGAAATAATACTTAGCTGAGACTTTCGCATGCACGATATCGCCTCGGACGAATCGTCGCTGAGGATAAGTTACCTTCAACGTAAATTCGGGCTTGCAGTAAGCGGCAACCTGGAAGCCTACCTCTTTGCTCTTTCCCCCTACTTCAGACACAATGGTGTAATATCCGGTGGAAGCCTCCGAATTCAGATCGAAATCGATGGCGTAACATCCGAATCTATCCGTCTGCCTTACCGCGCGATAAATCAGCGAATCAAGCGAGTCACGAACCTCTATCGTTACCGGCATCGAGGATGGAACAACATATCCGCCCGATTTCGTTTCTCGAACCATCCCTTTGAAAAATACCTTCTGCCCGGGCTTATACACGGGACGTTCCGTGTACGCGTATATGGTCTTGTCGGATTTCTCCATACTCGAAAAATGTTCCGACACAAAGGCGAATGAACTCCCATCGCGCGCCACGATCATCTCGCTGTCGTAGTTTCTTATTTCCTTTGAGAGGCTCAGAGTGACCAAACCTTTGGAATCCGTCTTCCCGGACGCGAAGACTTGTTTTCCGACGTATACCATTACATCAGCCGAAGGCCTCGGGACGCCGGTTTTGAGATCGACCGTGTACGCAAGTATCTCTTTGCCCGCCGTCTTGGTGACCATTCCAAGGGATGTAACCATTATCCAACCGAACTGTCTGAGCTTTTCAGTCTTCAAGTCGGTGATATACATGCCCGGCTCCAGCGCGGGCAGATTGATTCGTTGAGTGAACACCCCCTCCAGGTCTCGTTTGACAATTAGGATCGGGATAGATTTTACGAGAGAAAGAGACCAGTTCTTATCCAAATCCAAAGAAGTATTCCTGCTCAGCGGAGAGGCATCCTCACTTTGATTCAACATGTCTCGCAATGAGCCGTTCGACCTCGACAGGAATCTCTCCGTATCGACCTTGTATATCCGCATCTGGAGTTCGTTCACCGGAACGAATCCATGGCATGTGATTCGGGCTTTCTCATCCGGCGTGAAAATGTGCTGGTGGATATAGAGGTTGAGTTGCGGTTCGTTTGCCTTAAGCTCAAGCTTGATCGCCTCAGTCTTCCCCTCCTCGATCAGCATTGGCACCGACTCCATGGAATGGACCTCGCTTTGTGCCTCAAGCCAATACAATCCGACCGGTATGTGTATAAATCTGAACGATCCGTCCTTGTGCGACATCAAATGAAATGACTTCCCCGCTCGGTCGGTGAGACGAACCCTGGCCTGCACTGGGTTGCCGCTTTCTAAAGTGATAACTTTCCCCGCAAGCGACCCCACCGGAGTCTCCTGGCAGACGGCGTAAACAAGCATCAATCCGGTACAGATGGCCGCTATCAGTATTACAAGTCTCAATTTGAGAAATCGACCTGCCGACATCATCTTCCTCCTGCGTCCGCCGCGCGGTCCGCCATGACTCCTGAAACCACGAACCAGATTCCTATGAGCAGGACTAT
>Ga0182027_10012075_pt1 | contig 12154 bp, 11 predicted proteins | sample 712E1DmetaG_FD_121300 | JGI IMG/M metagenome (GOLD analysis project Ga0182027, IMG submission 121300) | Permafrost microbial communities from Stordalen Mire, Sweden - 712E1D metaG (Illumina Assembly) | ecosystem: Environmental > Terrestrial > Soil > Wetlands > Permafrost | place: Sweden...
CAAAGAAATTCTGAAAACTTATGAGAGCATGTTGTACAAAGTGTATCGCCAAAGTATAATTAACAGGAATCAATTGGCTATACCAAAGGAAACCGAACACGGCAAGAAAAGCAACGCTGGCCCATGTTAGTGACTTGGACACAGAATATTTCTTCATTACCAAGCTTAAAATCAATGTCAAAAGCAACAAGAAGAAAAATATATACGTTGTGGAGTAATGTGACACGACAGTGGCGACAATAAAAGTTAAAAAGAGCGCTTTTCGATTAGTATTAGTAATATTATCTAAAAACAGGATCATTATACCAAGACCGAAAAAGAAAATCGCCAAATTAGTTCTGGCGCTACCGGGCGCAAGCAAGAACGATGATTGGGATAAAAAATAAAAAGCTGCTAAAAATCCAAATTTCTCTCCAACGTATTTCTTGGATATTATATATACGGTCAGTGGCGCGAAAGCACATATTAAAGCGTATACTCCCTTAAAAAGATATTCTGACCCGCTAAAATGAATTATGGATTGGAAAATAGCCGGGAGCAGGGAAATACTAAGACACGAATCAAGCGAACTGTTGCCAATTATTGCCCAATGGCCATTATTTAGAGTCATCTGAAAGAAATAGTATTCGCTGTTGATATCATTACCTAGAATGTGATCTGACCTTAACCAGAACATAAACAATACAGCGGCACTTATCATTATGAGAGACAAAGGATAGGTATTTGGAGAAATTCTCCGATTAAAGATCGAAAAAAAGACAACAAGAATTGGGATGGCAAATAAAAGAACTAATAAGAGAGAATTATTACCGGTTTTATTTAACAGGTTTGTTCCTAAAATACTAACGAGGGGTAATGCTGAGGATATTAATACAAACCATCCGCTTGTGGTGTTTATTTCCAATCGGTGTTGAGAAGAAAAAAAGGTTTTTTTATTCCTAAGATAAGCCCCGGTGGCTAGAAATATTAATGCCAGATTTATGGCCACCATTAATATCCCCGTTGCCAAAGGTTTGGTGTAATTAAACTGTAAAAGCAGTTGATTTAATGCCCAGCCGAAGAGCATTAGGAAGGCAACACTTGTGCCTATTACTAATACTATGCGTTCTGCTATTCCTAATTTATCCAACTTTAGAGTAATAAGGATAAGTAAACCTGGAAGCACCGTTAATAAAATTATTCCCAAAATTTGTCTTAAAATGGGAACGTTTAGCGCAATACTAATGTCAGCTACAAATAGCAATAGGAAAATTAGTACGCCGTTACTTGTTAAACCAGTAGTTATTTTTTTGTGCATCATATTACTTATTAATCAATAAAACTCTGAAAACACTCCGGACTAAGTTGAAGGGGAACATCGCTAATTTTTTCTTGCTGTAAGATTTGGACTCTCCGTATTGACGTGGAGACATTACAACATTAATTTCCTCAATTCTAAGCCCCTTTTTAGCGGCAAAAAGGTATTGCTCAATGAGAATTGTTGAATCGTCACCAAATAAGCCGTAATTGAAGGCTTGGATCGTAGTCTGGACAGCCCTCCGGTTCCAGATCAAATACCCCGAGGTAACGTCAGTTACCTTCCTTCTGGATAGTGTACTGACCATTTTGGAACAAAACCTCATTCCCAAACCTTGTATACTCCACAATTGACCAGAGTATTTTTTAAGGTGTCGCGAACCGATTACCATATCCGCCTTTGTTTCGACAGCGTGAGCATATAGCCTGGGTATGTCTTTGGCATCATGTTGCTCATCTCCATCAATCTTTATGATGTACTTATAGTTCAGAGCTTGCCCTACCGAAAGGCCACTAAGGAGCACCATACTTCCTAAGCAACTTGGATGCTTCAATACTTCGACTCCCAGTTGTTTTGTGATGGAATTAGTGGAATCTGTAGAGCCATCATCAACGACTAAAATGTCAAAATTACAGTTTTGTTTTACTTGCTCAAGCACTTTAGAAATTGTAAATTCTTCGTTGTGGACTGGAATAAACACCAGAACCTCCGAACCTTTCAATTGGTGGTTGCTTAGGCTCAAGAATTCCTTGGTTGCTTCGGTTTGTAATTTAAGACGAGTATTTCTATCAAGCATATAATTTTCGGATTAATTACTTAAATTCCGTTAGTAATTTCATTTTTTAAATAAAACAAATATTAACTTGTTTTTTGTCCGATGACCTCGGAATAGAACGTTTCTAATTTATCACATATTTTATCCCATGTAAATTCCGAGGCTACTCGTTCTCTTGCCCTTTTCCCCATCTCTAATTTTAATTCTGAGTTATTTTTCAATTTCAATAACGCTTGCTCCAAGTCTAAAATGTTTTTAGGATTAACTATTATGCCCGTTTTACCATCGTCAATTAGGTCAGGTACCCCGCCTACTCTACTCGCAATCACCGGAATTCCACTAGCGGAGGCTTCTAGTACAACAACCGGGCAACCTTCCGAAAGGCTTGGGAGTACAAGAACATCCGCAGCACTCATGAATTTGTTTACATCATTTCGATAGCCTGTAAAAACAACATTTTCCTTTATATTTATTGTCATCGCTTCGTTTCGGCGTCTTCCATCACCGTCACCGATTAGAACCAACTTAATATTCTTGTTTTCGGGCAGTAATTCTTTAATTGCCTCAATTAGAAAAGGTGTACCTTTCATTTTTAATGGATTATCTAACCTTCCAACATAAAGAACGAGAAAATCGCTCGCACCTATACCTAATGACGACCTTACAGCTAAATTATCTGAACGTATAAAGAATGTGTCGGTGTTGACCCCTTGGGTAATAACTTTGATGTGGTTATTGTGAATACCGAGCTTTGACAGGTCATTATTTAAGGCACTTTGAAGAAGTCTTACTCCGTCGCCAGATTTAATAATCGCATGACCTATTAGGTGAGTATATATGTATCCGAAACTGTCAATTATTCGGCTACCTGTGAACCAGGATATTCCTGGTAACCCGTTCACCACAACAACTGTTGGAATTTTTAATTTGTTTTTTATGTAAATGCTTGGAACGGAGGTTAAGAAATCGGAACTAAAGAACTCAACCACGTCAATTTTATGATCCCTGCAGATATCTGCAATTAAATGGTTCAATTTAAATAAATGTGGTATAAAATATCTTATTTTCGGAATAGTATATGCCGGAAACCGATAAACCAAGATACCATCTACCACTTCGTATTTTGGCATTTTAGGGCTTTGAATAGAAAGAATTATGGATTTGTTACCTCTTTCAACCAATTTCTTTGACTGTTCGTACTGGAAAATACCTTTTAAATAATACCCTGAGGAAGGTGATGGAAACCATGGAATTACGGTCAATATATTCACTACGCTGCCTCTTTTTTATGGTCAAACCTGATTTATCTTAACATAATAATATATATTGCATTTATGGATTCACAACTTTCCCCAAAACTTCTTATATCATTCAATGGTTTCTTTCAAACCGTCGTATAGTGAAATAGAAGGTCGCTATCCTAATACCCACGAGCTTTACTGGTGTCTAAGCATTTGAATACAGGTGTATTTTTTTTCGGACTATGAAAAAATGGTTCTCTATCTTCCCCATCGTAGAGGCGACTAACTAATTTAACTAAATCCCTGACTGATATAGGATGACCACCACCGAAATTGAAAGCTTCACCCGACACTAAATCTATATTTTCGGCCACCGCTAAATAATCCCTTGTCATGTCATAAATGTGACCCACCAAAGCCGTAGCCTCCGGTGATCAAGCATCTTTTTCCCATCCAGAAATCTCCTCACATATTGTTCATCAAAGAGCTTCTAACACCTTACAATAATTGACTGCAGATGCTCAAACAGACCCTCAAAATTACAAAATACCGCTATGCCGAATATCTTTTTGTTATTAGTAGTTGAATTTAAGCCTATATCAATAGTAGATTATTTACAAGATTGATGCATTGAATTATTACTCATAAGTCGTCATAATAAACTAGGTTAGGTAGAGTTTCTCGATAACATGGTTTGGTACAAATTTTAGGTTTAATTGTTCAAGTCAAAGAGGTTGCTTAAAATGCTTATCAACGGAATTTTGATTACTCTATCAATTCTTTTAGCCACAAAGGAATTAATTGGTTTAACTGACTCCGGTTTTTATCGACGTTTAAATACACTGCTGATTGTTTTAATTGTCCCTCTTTTGTCCTTCTTTATTTTAATCGTTCTTATTACTACAATTAACATACTAAAGTAGAATAGAAAAGTAACCGCTATCTTACATTGAATGACAAGGAAAGAGAATCTGAAGATGGGGTGGTCTCGCCATCCTTAAACAGTAAGAAATCGACTTCCTGATTATCACCAATAGTATTTGCAATAAATTCCACCTTGGTTTGCCAACTTGTTTTATTGACCAACGTAATTGGCCCAAGATCGTTTATTTTATTTCCATCCATTACAACCTCAACTCGATAATTTAATTCCTTAGCTTCATGATTAACGATTCCCAATAATACAATACCCTGCTCTCCTAATTTTAGGTCAGAGGGATAATTATTTGTTTTACCATTCTGGTCTAGAAGATAGAATTCAGTAAAAGGTTTAGAAGCAGGCGGTGATATCAACACATAACACAATGCCCCTACGCTAGCTAAAGTAATCAACGCTGTTAGAAATAGAGGTAATTTATTCCTTCGAGCGGATTTTCGAGACATTGGTAAATTTGATTGATTATCGCTCTTTATTACCAAAACTCCCACCCTCCTGTTTGTCTAATTTGGAATAGAGCTTATTTTATCGCTACAATAATGATGTGAGAGCCTAAATATTTAAATGGAAATTTAGAACGCACTTTTGCTTCGATTTGATTGTAAATATTAAGATGAAGCATTGGGATCACATATACCGAAGAAATTCCTTTGATTTTTAAACCCGATCTGATTACACGAGATTTAAAATCCTTGTAACAGAAGCGGTCGAATTTGTTACCTTCGGGCATTTTCATCCGAAACACATTTGCTAATTTTTGTAAAACAAAAATACTTGACCAAAACAGACTAATTGAATTTGGAAATACAATTATTGCAACCCCCCCCTTTTTAAGCAATCCCGCCATAATGTCAATTCCCTTATCGACGCTACTGACGGTCGATAACACGTCCGATGATATGATTGCATCAAACGACTCGTTTTTAAATGGTAGAGCAAGAATATCTCCCTGTACCAATGTTACCCAATCTTGCAAAAGTTCTTCATTAACCCAACGATTTGCCTGTTTCAATGCTTCTTCACTAATATCGATCCCGATAACTTTTATACCTTTTTGGGCAAACCTGATTGTATTTGCTCCTCTTCCACATCCTGCGTCCAAAAGCATATATGGCCCTGATTCTTTTTGGTCGATATTATTTACCATGGTGGCAATAACATCGAGGCGTTGTCGGTGGAAATATCGTAAACTGCCGCTAATTCTGGCCTTCTTGTATTGATAGTATTTATCCAAGTTCTTTTGATAAGAATCACTTGGAGGATATTTCATTTAATGATTCGCTCCCTAATTCACATATACAACATAATCTATTACAAATATATGGAAAAATCAAAATTGTTGTAGATGCCGTTTAAAATTTATTCTGGTAATTACTACGTCGTAATTCGATAATTAATGGTGCTACTTTCAAATTCTTGTTTTAAGTAGCCTAAGATAAACTATAAGTTATTCACTATTTTAAGAGTAACTCGTTATCAAGATATCCAAAATTAACATAGATTATTTATAAAGTCAATTATATGAATATGCGAATTAAAATTAGCTACAAAATAGCTGAAAATATAAAAGGTTCAACAGAATGGCGTTTTATACGCGTTTTAGTCTTTACTCACGAAGTTCGCACGAGGGTTCATTATTCACCTCACCGTAACCGATTTTGCAAGATTTCGTGGTTTGTCAGGGTCTAGTCCCCTGGCCAAAGCTGAATAATAGGCAAAAATTTGAAGCGGGATAGTTGTCACCAACGGGTATAGGATTTCCTCTGTCTTCGCAATATTAATACACTCGTCGAACATCATCGAATGCGAATCAGAAAGACCGACGACATATCCTCCACGGGCTTTGACCTCCATGATGTTCGCTAATGAATCCTCAAAGGTATAGTCCGTGGGACAAATTGCAATAACTGGAGTCCCTTTTTCAATCAGCGCAAGGGTACCGTGTTTCAGTTCTCCCGAGGGCATACCCTCTGCATGAACATAAGCTATTTCCTTTAATTTTAATGCACCCTCGCTAGCGACAGCAAAATTGATTCCTCTGGCGATGAAATAAAAATCTTTCTTTCCGCTCATCTTGTTTGCCAAAGTAGGAATAAAATTTGAATAGTAATCCAAATCTGATTCGACCCGGGAGGAAATATTTCTTAGTTTATCCTTTCCTTCGTGGAGTTTATTATCCAAGGCAAATGCTATTTGATATAATAAGCAGAGTTGTGATGTGAATGATTTTGTAGCAGCAACACCAATTTCTGGTCCACAATTCATATTGAGCACCCTATCGCTGGCTCTCGCAAGAGATGAACCAACAACATTTACTAAGGAAAAGACCTTAGCACCATTCTTTTTTGCTTGTCTAATCCCATCCATAACGTCCGCTGTTTCCCCGCTCTGTGAGATTGCAAATACAATTGTGTTTTTATCTATTGAATCGGAGAAATAACTGAACTCAGATCCCATAACGACATCACTAAATGTTCTTCCTATCTTGGAAAAAGCATATCTCCCAATAAGAGCTGCATGACGCGAAGTACCGCAGCCAACGAAAATCAATTGTTTTGCTTGTGAAATCTCATTAGCCATCCGCATGATTAAGCCATCATCTTGCATAAGTGCTTGGTGTATAGTAAGAGGTTGCTCTTCAATTTCTTTAAGCATAAAATAATCATAATCGCCTTTAGTTCCCTCTTTCCAGTCCCAATTAGCTAATTCTGGTATCTTGAACAGTTTCTTGTGATCATGATTATATACACTGATTTTGTCTCTGGTTAAAACAACCATTTCACCATCTTCAAGTGGTATATATTTTCTCGTATAAGGTAGAAATGATAATATATCACTTCCTATATAGTTAGAGTTCTCGCCAATTCCAATGACTAAAGGACTATCTTTACGGGCAGCAAGGATCTTATCCGGTTCCAAAGCATAAATCGCTAGAATCGCATAAGATCCATCGATTTCCTCTAACGCAGCGAAAAGGGCATTTTCGAAAGATAAACCAGAATCGATATAATGACGGATAAGGTGGGGAATCACCTCTGTATCAGTCTCGGAGACAAATTTGTATTTTAGTGAAAGGGTAGACTTGATTTTAGCATAATTATTTATTATACCGTTGTGTACTACTGCTATTTGGTTTTTACTGTCGAAGTGGGGATGAGCATTATCGCGAGTTACGCCACCATGAGTTGCCCATCTAACGTGCCCAATCCCGATCTGCCCTGGTAGTGAAAAAAGGTCGCATTCCTGAATAACATCCGATAGTTTACCTTTCTCTTTTCCTATATTGATTCCATTGTCCGAAATAGTTGCGATTCCGGCAGAATCATACCCCCGGTATTCAAGACGTCTGAGAGCTCCAATCACTATTGGTGCCGCCTGATCTTTTCCAACGTAACCGGTAAGTCCACACATAATTAAAATGGCTCCTCTTTATTCTGACGGGGATTAAATTTTTTCCTTATATGCCGTATGGAAGCAGACAGTTTCACAATTGTATCCGATTCAACGTCTTCCGTCAAGCAAACAGATGGTCCGATAATGGAATTGGAGCCAATTTTGACGCCCGGCATGATGCTGACGTTGATTCCGGTTCGGCAATTATTGCCAATAACGGCACCGAATTTGTCCATTCCCGTATTCGTTGGGTTACCATTAACCCGTACTGAAATTATCTTCTTATCGAAACGCCAGTTGGCGGTAATTGTACCAGCACCGAAATTACATTGCTCTCCAAGAACCGAATCCCCGACGTAGTTCATGTGAAACCAACTATTGTCACCCACGTATGAGCCTTTGATTTCACTAGCAAAGCCGACAACACAGTTTGCTCCGATGTGGCTGTAAGCCCTGACTAATGTACTGTTGCCAATGATAGTTCCGGGTCCAATATAAACCGGCCCTCGTATGACAGCATTTTCCAGAACTTTGGCATTATCCCCAATTATGACCTTACCTTCAATCACCGCACGATTAGATATTTGAGCTGTCGGCGATATATAGCTTTCGGTGTGATCCAGGAAATATCGCACACTTTCTAAGACGTTCCAGGGGTATTTGATGGCGCACCATGCTTCGGAATAGGGAACAACATGAATAAGTATACCATCTTTGCACATAGCATCCAGTGCACGTTCATATTTATCATCTTTTTCCGTTTCCACTTTTGTAATGTATTGGAGAAGAGCTTTCGGGTTAGAATGTAAATGCACCAGCATGTTGACCATATCTGATGGTTCATTGCCGGCGCCAGGTTTCTCGACGATACCAGTTAAGTCGCCATTATTGTTGGTAATGAGGTAACCACCTGGGAAGTAATTTTTAACCCGATACCCGAGGATTTCAGAAACTGATTTATCATGCTGATGGCTTTTTAGTAGTGAAGTATAAGCGGTAATATCGAAGATGTCGTTGGGATTAACGATCATTAATTCTTCCTTTATTAAAGGTGCTGCACTTTCCAAAGCATTGGCTATTCCAAGTGGTTTTTCTTGGATTGCAATTTCAATAGTCGCGGAATTGAATTTCTCTGCAATAGTTTTAACTTGTTCATAGCTCTGCGGGTTACAAACTAATATAAAGTTCATCAGGCCTGCATCTACTGCAATCTGCATCTGATGCTCCAAAAGTGTTCTCCCGAGAAATTTTAGGAGAAATTTATTGTCCGTTAAAGGAAGCATGCGCTTACCATGCCCGCCGCATAGAAAAAGTACCTTCATTTTGTATCCTCTCATTAACCCTATTATTTTGAGTTGGTCTTACCCAACAATTCCTGAGTTTTAGCCTATGATGTAGACTCTGCACTTATTCTAAAGATTGGTTCAGTCCCATTGGGTCTAATTAGCAACAACGAATCTCCACAGTCTCAGGCCATCGATCATGTTTAGGACGCCCGACCCGAAAGTGGAAGCATTATCGATGACCTTTTGCATAATGGTAAATTTAGTTTCATTGGAGCATGGTATCTTTGTCTGTCTAGAGTGTAGTTTTGGTATGTCACTAAAAAAGTCTGGACCTTCACTGATATCTTCTACGTTTTTAAGCAATGTTAAAGCTGCCAGAAATGAGTTCGGATATAAACCAGCTTCGGGCATTATGTATACCCCAATTGGTTCCACCCCGATTGCACCGTCAATAGAACGAGTGAGACAAGCCACCGGCATCTCTCCAACGGTGCCCCGCGCGATTTTTACCCCCAAACTTTGTAACCCTAACTCAATTAATCTACCCATCTCCACCGTGGCAGTTGCGCGATTTTTACCGCTTGATTTTACAGCAAAGGAAGCAATAAAAATAATGGCCTCATCGAAGTCGATGAAGCCGTCTTTATCAATGGAAACAACGCGGTCGGCATCGCCATCAAAGGAAATAGCCAGGTTTGTGCGATTCTTTTTGAATAACTCATACGTTCCTAATAATGTGTCTTCCCGAGGTTCGGGGGATCTCCCGGGAAAAGATCCATACGGGGTATCATTTACGGGAAATACCTCTAGTCCCAAATTTGAAAAAAGTTCACTGGCATATTTTGAAGCTACTCCGTTTCCTGGATCTATTACAACTCTAAATCTTTTAGAAAAGATATTAGCCCCGGGTATTTGTTGAATACAATCAAAATAGCTTTTTTGTAATTCAAATGCGTGTCGAATAGATCCAGGGTCAGTTCGGAAATCTCTGCTGAAGTACATTTGTTCTATGTCCTTTTCCTGCTCGCGGTTATACACGATACCATCGGGTCTGAAAAGTTTAAGGCCCATTAATTCAGGTGGGTTATGTGAAGTTCTGACCATGATTCCCGCATCTACACCTAATTGTTTCGTTAAATATGCTAATGCGGGAGTCGGCAATGTCCCCCATCGAGTATACGGGCCCCCGAAACTAGCAGTCCCATTTCGATAGCACTTTTCACCGTTGACCGCGTTTCCTGGTATCATTAGCAATGATAATCCGAGGGCGATTTGGCAGGCTTGTTACGATCGTTTGACCCAAATCGTGTAGGATTTCTATCGTCAGGTCATTGTCGATTACTCCGCGTACACCACAATTCCCGAAAAAACTTTTCGGAGCTTCCGTTTGATAGTTGGGCTGCATTCTTTCTTTTCCTTGAACTCCTATTTAGACTTAAATTATTCGATATAAAGACGTATATAATTGTATTAAGTACTATGTCAAGAAGTCATTACGTAGAAATTAAAACTATAACAAATTTATAACATTTGGCTTGCTAATCTGTCACCACGTTTATTGTCTCAACTAAAAGCCTCCTATTTTATTTTGACATATAACACGCGTTGAAAAAAGGTATTACGTTCTATTTATCTTTGCGTTTTTTTCGGACATCCTTACTCAAATCGACCAACTACCATTTTCGAAAACAGCCGTAAATTTAGCAAAAAATAGAAACTATTGACTACTCGCCACCGAAGTGACCATATTGCAGGTGGCGGATCATTACTTTGTTGTTACTTTCGTTATAAGTATAAACGTAAGTTTTGCTTCCGGATCCCACCTTTAAAATAATAGTGTGCTGATATCTACAAATAATAGTTACTTTACACTTTATATTACAGAAAGGTCAATTCACGTTCACTTTAGTTTACTTTTCCTCCCAATTAAAACCATGTACCAGTACTATCGAATGTCATTTACGGTACATTTGGGTGATTTTCCGATTAAGAAAAATGAAGTATCCTACACATAGGTTAAGTAAAGTAGGATCGGTGACGATATGGCAATCGGCAATCAAATGGATAATATGCTGACCATAAAGGAAGTGTCTAGACTTCTCCACGTTCATCCCAATACATTAAGGCGTTGGGCAGACAAGGGTGTAATTAGATCATTCTGTATCACACCTCGAGGTGATCGAAGGTTTATGTCGCGGGATATTGATCATTTCCTTGAAGGAATGAATATGCAAAACCGAAAATGAACATACAAAAAATACTTCATATTTGGTAAAGCTGAATTCGGAGAAATATATCATTGAAGAAATCCTATTGTTTCTAAATCCTTGGTACAATGGACTTTGCTGCATTCACAAAAAGATGGGGATTGGCTAATCCATGAACTAGCGCTGCTAATTAAATTTTATTGACATCAGCTAAAGCAAAAATTCCAGTGATAAAAATATACTTCTAGCAACAGGCCTTACCAAATATCTCTGAAAACCGGTATCACAGCAGTTATTCCGCGATCAATATTCGATAGTCGGCCACATCGATGCCCATAAGTTTATAATCCCTATTGAACCTTTGTATTTCACACAAGAATAGGGGTTCAATCATATCTGAAACGCTAATAATGTTAGAAGCAAGGGTTTTAAACAAATTGACATGTGCTACTTGGGTATAAACAATGGTTTATAACTATCTTACCGCTGCATTTGATAGGGTATTTTAGGCTTACTTTGGACAAAAATAATTAACTTAATCTAATAATCACACCCCACTTGCCCATTCGAATAAAAGTTTACTTTCTTTTTCTATTTACTACAATACTTTATAATAACTTAATGCAACTTATACAACAATTCATAAATAGGAATAGCACATGAACACACGAAATATATATTGGAAAATTAGTTTATAAAAAGAAATCTATCAGACTATTCTTTTTATGATGAAGAAATTGTGACATATCCGTCGTTAAAGCTTGTTTAAAGACAAAACATTAATCTTTGGTTGATTTAGAAACATCAAAAAGAATAATAGATCCCTCATAGATATTGGAAGAGAGCTTGGAGAAAATAGTTTGAAGGAACGGAACGGCGCGGCGCGTGTGTGTTGATCTCTCTCGGTTTATGTTGGCATTCTCATTTTGAGGCAATATAACAAGGCTCGATAAGGAGATATATTTTGGCGTTACAATGGGTGGGTTTAGTTTTAGCTCTCGGTGGCGGAGTCATAGCG
>Ga0182027_10012076_pt1 | contig 12154 bp, 18 predicted proteins | sample 712E1DmetaG_FD_121300 | JGI IMG/M metagenome (GOLD analysis project Ga0182027, IMG submission 121300) | Permafrost microbial communities from Stordalen Mire, Sweden - 712E1D metaG (Illumina Assembly) | ecosystem: Environmental > Terrestrial > Soil > Wetlands > Permafrost | place: Sweden...
AATAGAACCGTAAAAAATTCTTTTGAGCCGCTGCGGCTAGTCTCAAAACAATTTTTCACTACATCAAGGCCAAGCAAGTGAAATTTTTGTGGGGTGCCTCAAAAATTTCAGCCTTGATGTTTCTATTTTGTAATGTTTAACCTCAACCCAGAAAGGAGGATAGCAGATGAACGAAAAGGTCGCAACAATCTTTAGAGATACCAAAAGAAAGGATGAATCTATGTCAATTACTAGAGTCATTTTTATAGGTTCAAAGGATGATGATCAGGTTTATGAAAATCTAACTATTAATTCAACCTATTTAGCAAAACCTTCTAAAAATGGATATTTAACAGTTCTCGACGATACAGGAACTTTAGTTGAGACGCCGATTTCCAATTTTGAATTGAAAATCGACGAATATGCAAAGGAGCTTGTCTATGTTTCTTAAAACTGAAGAAATTATCATTCAAACTGAAACACGCCAAACAGTTTTCAAAAAATTGTTTGATTGGCAGGGTAACTGTTTTGAGAGTTCGTCTTGCAGAACTTCGGAATTCACGGCGTTTGCCCGGATGTTTCGCTCTCATATCCAAAAACAAGCAAATGAAAACGACTTGGAAGTGATTAATTTTTCAACTGGTCATTTTTATTGCTCCGGTTTCTTTAAAAATATAATTACCGGTAAATTAGCCTATTTTTCAATATCTGATGTCCGGCATTTTCAAGACAGCTGGATTAATGATGTTCTTCTACGTACAGCTGAGCATGAGAAAGATTACACGGGAGGGCGCAATCAAAGCGTACATATTAATTATATCGGCCGTGAAGCCTTAGAAATCACTCAATAATTTTATTTAATTAGAAAGGATTTTAGAATGAATCTTAAATACAAACCTACAGACGAAAAGCTTAAACAAGCCTTATACGCCAGTTCTCCGCATAATTTAGCAACTCAAAGAGACGACACTTACCGAAATTATGTTGATGGCATTGTCGAATCTCACGCAATGGTTGAACTCATGGACGAATATTACAAACTTGCCGGCATCAACAAAGATTTGCTTGAGGCCGTTAAATTGGCCGTGCACGCCTTGAACCGGAAGCCTAGCTTTGCTGTTAATTGTATGGATAAAAATATTAGAAATTCATACGCAATAGCCTCTATCTGCGATAAGGCCATTGCCAAAGCCCAGGGAGACAAATCATGAATTCTTCAATTCTTTCATTTCCTAATCGCGGGCCTTGGGGACAATCAGCCTACCGTGGCAACTGTTCCGGCTTTGTTCAAAAATCCTTGATTGATTTTTATAAACCTTCTTACTTTGTGGATCCGGCTGAAGGCGGGGGGACCTCCCGGGACGTATGTCGTCAAATGGGCATCAAATACACCGGCCTGGACCTGAAAACCGGCTTCAATCTCTTAAAGGATAAACTCAAAGACCGGCTTGAAGGAACTCCTGACTTTATATTTTTTCATCCTCCTTATGGCGAAATGGTCCAATACAGCGGTAATTTATACGGGGTTCCTCACGCAGACGATCTTTCACGTTGCGGGAACAGCGATATTTTTTTAAGCAAGCTTGAGCTTGCCCTGATGAATATATACGACCCGCTCAAACAGGGGGGCTACTTTGCCGTACTCATCGGTGACATGCGACGAAATGGCGAGTATATTTCTTGGCAGGCAGACATCATTCAAATGGGCCTGGGACAGCTCAAGGCGGTCCTTATCAAAGGCCAACATAATTGCTTATCTAACAATACATCTTACCCGGGTTCTTTTGTGCCAATCCAGCACGAATACCTTTTGGTTTTCATGAAGAACCGGCAAATTATTTCTTATGGACAGCTTTTACTTCAAAAGGATGAAAGAATCGCGCGACGCCTAGCTGGGACCTGGAAACAGATTGTCTATCAGGCTCTTCAAGATTTGGGCGGAAAAGCTACCATTGACGAAACCCTCAATGCCGTGATGAAACGCATTGACCCCCAAGGGAATCAACATGTGGCCGCTAAAATCAGGCAAACCTTGCAAAATCCTATGTTTTTTAGGGTTGCCCAAGGGCAATATGCTATTTCATTAAATTAATGATACCTACAACAGAGCAGAGGACTCCCTATTAATTGGGGAGTTCTTTTAAAAACCTTTGAGCATTGTTGGCCAAAATCGGCCTTATCCTGGATTCGCTTTCTTCCTCCTGATTTTTAACGCTAACGTAGCGCCACAATTAGAAGATTTTTTTAATTTGGCTGTATCTTCTAATTGTAAATACCGGCTCTGGAAACAACAAAATCGTCATTCAGTAACCGGTGAGGGCCTTCGTCCCTTAATCCTGAAACGCCACGGCCGCGCGCCTTTTAAACGTGAGCAGCGCATTTTTGAAATGACCGTATCATTAAGAAATTTGCGGCCTCATGCCTGATATTATCAAATATTTCATCATATTTTGAGTCTTCAATGGCCCCATAACAACGGGTCATCAAATCACGCCATTCATCATGGTCAAAATCATCCCTGCTGACATGGAATTTCTTTTGCAACATTTGTTCGATATCACTCTCCAGAGAGGGGAGGAACAGGTATTCTTTTTTTTCAAGTTCTTGAAGTTTCATAATTGCCGTCCTTTCAAATTTTTTAATTACCGTTTTTTAACATTAAAACCATTTGCCTGATCATTTTTAATTATTATTAAACTCAAGCGAAATCGGCCCTTCTTTAACATATTCAGCCAGGCTATTGCCGATCAGATTAATCAATAAAGTCTCTTTAAAATGGGCAACAATAGCTTTCTTGGACCGGCTTACAATTTCAGCCCAAACATGGGCATCATAATCAGCCTTTTTTATCCCCAATTTTTGAGACAAAATAAAGTCGATTTCTTCCGTTGTCACCAAAGAAACAACCTCTGCTTTTGGACTGTACATCTGGACAATTTCTCTTAAAAGCATACTCATTACCCCCTTTAAATTTTTGCTTAATTCTTTACCTGTCAGTTGGCAGTTTTATTGACATTTTTCCATCATTGTTTTGCGTTAATAAAATCACGCCTCTTTTCTTGTCCGGTAAATCAATTTCATCAAGAAAAAACGGCTCAATATATCCTAAATGTTTGTCCATATTTTCAACGATCTCATGGGCCTGATTGAACAAGTCCACGAAGTAACAAAGCCTTAAACTTCCATCCTTGTTAAAATACCCATATTCCTTTAAAAGTCTTGGACTAACATAAGAAAAGCCTTCTTTTAAATATGGCTCCTGTTCTGCAACGCCCCAACCATTCAAATTTTCAGCTAAAACTTTCAATGTTTCCTCCGTAAACACTGTTTTTTTATCAACCTGCTTTTCAGCCTTTTCTTCGATTTTTTCAATCACCGCTGGCATCATTTTGAGCCTCCTTTTTTGAACCTGGTTAATCGAACTTCTTTTGGAAACCTGCTCGCTTCTAAGGACAAAAATAAACACATGGTTTTCTTTAAAGAACGACAACTGTCATAATCACCCCCGTTCTTTGGGGGTGATTTGACAGCTCATTTTTTTGCTTTCTCAAAAAATGAGTTAGAAAACCATGTGTTATACTCGAATGCAAGCGAGCAGGCAGGGGGGAGTGGGGGGCAAGGCCCCTATTTTCCTTTGATACATCCCAACACATCCGGACACATCTGCTTTACCAATCAATCCTTTGGGGCCCAAGAAAGTACCCTTTTATAAGTCCTGATACCATTTAAGGGGATCCTGGGGAAGCCCCGGAAAAATTAACTGGTATTGTGGGTAACCCGCTTTCTAAGGGTTATCCACAATGCCAAAAGCAAAAGGTAAGGCCCCTAACTGCTGGGAAGGCCTCATCTGCGGCCTTTTCTGGAAGCTTGCGAGATAGCCCCAAATTAATGATTTTATTGTTTGCGCCCAGCCCTAAGCTATGGATGTGTGGATATCTTTGAAAGACAAGATACCGCACGAAATCCACAGCTTCGAGATTACGGGATCTTTTTACGGATCCCTTCATTAGACGGGCCGATAGCTTATTCTTTAGGGACCTTACCAAAACTATTATTTAAATTGAGAAATGTTTTTAAATATGATGTATGTAAGGTCGTTCCTTTTAAGGCAAGATTAACATTGTAGTTGCAGTTGACATAAATACTGCAGTATGTTATACTTCTAATAATCAAATTGTAGTCATTTAGTCAAATTGTAGTTAAAATGACTACATTGAAAAAGGGGGCAATTTGCTCGACGAGAAGGATCTCATATTAAGGAAATATAAGCAAACTCAACACAACAAGAAGCTTGTTGATTGGGGCGCGGCCATGATTGTTGCTGAAGTAGATCATATGCCAAAACCTTTTATTATTGGGCTTCTTCGTAAGTGCAGGAGAGAAATCATACCTAAATTAACAGAAGCGGAAATTGATGCCATTAAGCATGACGGATTTGTTGCCATGCAGGTCAGAAAGTACAAAGGGAAGATTGAGGGCGTGGATCTCAAGCTTGATTTAAAGCCTAAAAAGAAGAAGTATTTTTATGAGATTGAGAAACCAGAACCATCACCACAAGATAATAAAGTAGAGCCGAAAAAGTATTTTTATGATAAGGAGTAAAGGCTTAAATGGCGGATAATTTTCCTATAAGAATGCCGTATGAATTTTTCAAGATACGGCCTGGTGGTCCCAGGAAGCAAAAGCGGGAGCAGGGCAACCGGGCCCTTAAGGCGGCCAGTTTTTTCCTTTTAAAGAATCTTAAGACAAAAAGACCTACCGTTACCCCATGGGGAAACAGCAGGAATTATTCATCATCCCAGCGCAGTACGGTTAAGGTCAGCTTTGCATATAACGAGTATAAAGACCATTTTTTTCAAAAAGAATATGCCCGGCAATGGGCCGCTCACGCTGATTATTTGCTTCGAAAAGGGGCCCAATTTGAACACAAAAGAGGCGAGGGATTTGATGCCATTGATGATGATATTCCTATAGCAAAACTGGTTAAATCCTGGCAGGAAGAAGGGGACGAACATTTATTTAAAATCATTGTTAGTCCGGACAAAGCGGCTGATTTAGATCTCAAAGATCACACCAGAGAATTGATGAAAGTTGTCGAAAAAGACCTAGGCACAAAGCTACAATGGGCAGCCGTGCCACATTATAATACTTTGCATTTTCACGTTCATATTGTCTGTAGATCAGTACGTGACGACGGCACTGTTTTAAAGCTTAGCAAAGACTATTTTACCACTGGTTTTAGGACCCGTTCTCAGCAATTAGCCACTGAAAAATTGGGCTTAAGAACATTCCAAGACATACTGGAAAGCCGTCAAAAAGTTCTCAATGCCCGGCATATAACAGAGTTGGATAGACTGATAGACAGAGAGATAAATAATGAGCTAAAAAAGGACCATATCTATACCCTTGATTGGTGCACAAAAAACAATAAATTATATCAAAAAAACCTTCAAATTAAACAGCGGTTAGAGTACCTGGAATCCTTGGATTTGGCCAAGCCTTTGACCACTGCGTCTTGGTATGTAGATCCTACCTTTTTAGAAGACTTAAAATTCATGCAGGAACAGGATGATATCATTAAAATGCAGCATAGACATTATGATCAGATTATCAATAAAGACCTTCGCGTTGTGGACAATAAATTACCCAACTTTGGGGACACGGTTATTGGAAGGGTTGTTGGTACCGGAATAAATGAAAGGAATGAAGATTTTAGATACATTCTCATTGAGGGGATTGATGGCCAAATTCATCACGTTAAAGCCAATGGCAAGATCATGAGATTGAGAGACAATCGTCAATTAGCGGCAGGCGATATCATCCACCTGGAGCGAACAAAATTTGTCAAAGACAGCAAAGAAATTTCGTATATAGATGTTCATGCTTTTAGTGATTGGGATGCCTTAAGAATGACCACAGAAATTACAAGTATTGATAGGTATATCATCAACCATATTACCAATAATGGCTATATTCCAGAGTCAGCTCCAACGGCCAATTCGGTTAGGGTCCAGTTTATGAAAATCATCCAGGGCAGGGTGAATTATTTACAAAATTTGAATGTTCTTAATGACCGCTTGGAGATCAACAGGTATAAGCTTGAAGAACAGGCGCGATTAAAACGCGGGGGTATAAAACTTGGCTAAAAAATTAACTCCATGGATCATGGCTATACTGGCAATCGTGGTTTTTTTAAATTTTTATCCGCTTGTTTTTTTTAATATTTATACCCATTCTTTGCCTTATGGGATTTATATTAAAACCAGCGGTGATCCAGAAAGAGGTAGTTATGCGGCTACTTGTCTAACCCCAGAGATTGCCCAATACGGTATAGAAAAAGGGTATTTGGCCCATGGGAGACAATGCACATCTGGCACGGTCATGGTCCTAAAGGTTATCGAAGGGCTTCCCGGAGATCATTATTCGGTTGAAAATGGTTTTTTTGAAATAAATGGGGTAAGCTATAACGTATTGCCTAAAGATAGCCAAGGGAGGCCGTTAAGGGCGTTTTATGGGCAAAATCAGGGGGTTGTGGAGAAGGGGAAGTATATTTTATTGAGCAATTTTATCAAAAATAGCTGGGATTCCCGCTATTGGGGCCCGGTAGGGATTCAATTTTTAGTTAAACCATTATGGATATTTGACCACCATGAAAAATGACGAAAAAACCAAAAAATCTTCGAAATACAGACCTACTCCGATTAGCGTAAGGTTCAATGAGGAAGAGTTCAAAGCCGTTAGTATTTACGCTCAATCAAGGGACAAAAAGTTGGGCACTTTAGTAAGGGAATCATGCCTTGCATACCTTCAAAATTTTTCTGAACACGAGGAGTTATTTAAGAATATAAAGACTGAAGACCCCATGAAAGCCGAGCAGACCATTTTTGATGTTTTAAACAAGCATACAGATACTCTTGATAAGACACTAAAAAAATTGGAAGAAGAAATAAGCAAAAAACTTGAATTACTGGATATCCTTCAACGAAAACAATTACATCAGTTCCTTTTATATAATCGAGAATTGCCAGCCGAGGAATACGGCAGATTAGAAAAAGCTGCCAATAGACGGATAAAAGTGATCTTGGAGGATGTTAAATAATGAGTGAAGAGAAGACGACTTTAATAATGAAGAAGAGGGTTAAGATCCTTATAGTCGATGACGAAGTTGTTCTTCGGGAACTTTATAAAACGCTTATTAAGCAAATCCAAAGCATCGATGCTGAGGTGTTTGAGGCGGATAATGCCGCTGATGCACTCAAGATAATCAAAGAGCAAAATATATACCTGCTTATCCAAGACCTTGAATTAAGACAACCGTTAAACGGGTGGGATATCATCCGCCAACTCAGAGAATTTAATAATGAGATTAGAATCTTTATTCTTTCAGCCTGGTTGTTTGAAGGGGTTGAAGACGCGGAAAAGCTTAACAAGTTCAAAGTAACTAAAGCCATCAAGAAAGCAGTAAATACCGCTGAGTTTAAATACTACGTCGATAAGATTCTTCATGACGAAAATTACTTTGATACAGTCGATAAGATTGATGAAAGAATTATTAAACATAAACTTGAAGTTAAGCAATTAATGCACGACCTGAAGGGCAAATTATCAAAGATCCACGGCAACTGTATGGTAGCATCTATTAAATTTACAACTGACGACTATATCAAGAAAGACCCAGAGAAAGCGGCATTGGAGGCAACTAGGGTTTTGGAAGATGTTACTGGGCTGCTTGATAAAATGGTTCGATCAATTGACGAAACAGACGTTCAATAGCGAGGGATGAATATGGCAAATGAAAAAACAATGAGGTCGTATTTTCACTTAATACAAAATGAACTTAATGTGGTTGCCGGTGCTTGTGGAAACGTTGAGGTTATTCTAAAAAAGATTAAGGCTGACACCAATCCTTTAGAGCTTAAAGACATTATCTTTTCCAAAATACAGGAAATTCAAAAAAGTTCTCAAATAGCAAGTGGAGCTATATCAAAAATTAAAATCCCCAATTATATGTTAATTGACGTTGATGTGAGCTTGGATGCCTTGGATGTTCAAATCAAAGAAAAATACAAAAATATCACAGTCCGGGTTATTGAGGGGGACAAGACTCAACGTGGACTCTATGAAGGAGTATTGGGCAAATGGGACTTTCAATTCGGATTCTCCGATTCTTTCGAAGAAGCGATAGAGTATTTTAATAATGGAAATATGCCCTATATCGTTATTATTGACCGGCACGACTATAACCCCAAGAAATCTGACAAAATTTTTACTGTTGATGATGTGATCAAGACTATGGAAAAGCAATGCAAGGGGACACAGGCCATAGTTATTTCCGGAGAAAATGATCAGGGATTCGCTCAACGTATGGGCAGCTATAAATCGGTTGTTCGCACTTTAGTCAAACCGGTAACAGCTATGATGCTGGAATCGGCGCTGAGTGTGGCTTTATTAAAAACAACAAGGTAGTTATAAAAAGGTTTTATTTCAGGTAGAGCAAGGCCCAATATTGAAAGTGGTGGAATATGGGAAAAATGGAGTATGCGGAAAATAAGAATCCCCGACAAAGAATTTTTGTTTGCGATGATAATGTAAAGCTAAGGAGCAGTATTGAATCGATGTTAGGGCACACATATGATGTTTCTGGCGCGTCTAATGGGCAAGAACTTCTCGATAGACTTGCTCAAGACGGCAATTTTGATCTTATCTTGCTTGATAACAATATGCCAGGAATGTCAGGGATTGAAGTTTTGCCTAAATTAGGAGAAAAGTATCCCCATATAAAAGTGGTGATGTTTTCAGGAGACAAAGGCATTAAAGAGGAATGTTTGCGTGCTGGCAGTTCAGCTTTTGTTGAGAAATCAGTATCAATTCAGGAAGTATCAAGAATAATTAGCGATGTTTTGTCAGAGGGCATGATGAAAAAAGAGAATAAAAATTCTATAGAAATTGTTCAAGAATCTGACAAGGGATCAGCGTAATTAAAAAGGGCCAGTATTTCAAAATGGACTTAAAAAAACTTGAATATGCCAATTTTGCGTTGAAATCGCTTATAGAAAATAGACCGGTTGAGAAATTTGTCTTTTATAACGCCTTAAATGGTATTTCGGAGTTCTTGCAATCTGACATGAATAAAGAGGGAAAGGATTTGATTGAGAAAAACATTAATTGTTTTAAAGGCGTAAGTAATATTCTAAAAATTTACCACGACGATGGAAGCTGTATTAAAGAGATAGTTGAAGCTAATTATGTGGATTTTAATGAGCTTATTAATCTTCTTTACGGTATACAGTAGTAAAAAGAGGCTGACGAATGGGAAATGAAAGAAAATTAATCGGAAAGAAAGTATTAATTGTTGATGACGAAATAATTATCACTGACGTATTAAGGCGGTATTTCTCAGGAATTGAAGACCTAAAGGAGGTAAAGATATTTTTTGCTAATAATACCGAAGATTGTTTGGAATTATTAGAAAGAGAGAAACCAACATTAATGATTTTAGATTTATCTTTGAAGGGACCTGCGGCAGAAACTGGTTTAAAAATATTCAATATGTACAAAGGCAAATTAAAAAATAGCAGTATGCTCAGCAGACGATGACAACATGATCGAATGTTTAAATAAAGGCGCAATTGAGTATTTGCATAAACCACCGAAACGTGAAGAATTTTTTAGACTTATCAAAACACATGCGTAAAGAGCTTGAGAATTTAAAGTAATTTTTAATTTATGGAGACTTTAATGGCTAAATTGCTGATTATAGAAAAGGAGGGCTATATCAGATGAATCTTTTTGCCATGATCAATATTTTCATTGCCGTTTTGTGTTTGTCTTTAACAGCCGTTATTTTTAAATATGCAAAAAATTCTACTCACCGGATATGGGGATTTTTTAATTTAATCTTAACTACTTGGGGGGTAAGCTCTTTTTTAATAGGTATTGCTTCAAATGAAGCCCAGGCACGTTTCTATTGGGAACTTGCGTTCGTTGCAATTGGTTTTATGCCCGCATTGTTTTATCACTTCGTCCTTTCTTTCTGTAACAGAAGTCAAAGAACATTGCTTATCCTTTCTTATCTATATGCTGTTTTCTTCTCTATAGTATTGTCTCTAGGCCTTGCAACTCATTCTTTTTCAATGTTAATGTCTAATTCTATTTACTTTATCAATGCGAATCTTGTTTTTTCATTAATGATGGGTTCTTGGTGCGGGCTAGTGGTGCTAGGATTCGTCGAGTTTTTTAATTATTTAAAAGGAACGACTGGCCTTCCAAGAATTCAATCACAGTTTATGTTTTGGTCTATGCTTATCGGATTTTCAGGTGGGGTGTCAACCGCATTGCCTGCTTACGGGTTGAAATTTTATCCAGTATTTCAAATTTCGGTTGTGTTTTATGTAATTTTTAATTCTTATGCGATTTTTAAACATGGGTTGATTCCGTTGGACATTATTATAAAAAGAAGCATATTTTATTCATCATTAGTTACTATTGTTACTATTTTATATTTCGTTGGTGTTTTGATTTTCCAAAGGATTTTTATTGGGATCATCGGCAATAATAATATGTCAGGGACCGTTGTTTCATTGGTTGTCATTGCTATAATTTTTATTCCTATAAAAAATAGAATTCAAGCAATCGTTGATAAAATCATTTTAAAAAATTCACCAATAGAAATAGTAGTACAGAATGAAAATTTACGTGATGAAGTAATCAAAACAGAGAAATTCAAATCAATAGCAGACCTGGCCAGTATGCTGGCCCATGAAATTAAAAACCCATTGTCAAATCTAGCAATGTTGACTGAAGAATTGAATGAAAGAAAGAATGAGCCAGGCTATATAGAAGAATACCAGCGGCTAGTTATAAAGGAAATTGAGCGCATTACATCACTTTTGCGTGAATTATTAGTCTTTGCCAATCCAACCCAACTTACAATTACAGATATCAATCCAAATAAAATCATCGAGCAGGTAATCAATTTAATTAAAAGTAAGTGTGATCATACAAAAATTGAAATAATCCGTTCCTTTAACACAAACAGCAACGTTCCCGGAGATTCTAACCTTTTAAAACAAGCTATTTTGAATCTTGTATTTAATGCCATTGATGCCATGTCTCATGGTGGAGTTTTGACAATAAGTACTGAGACACGAGAAAGTCCTATTCTTTATAATAATTATGAGAATGGGACCAGAAAAACTCAATATGTTATGAGTATTTCTGACACAGGTTGCGGTATCGATTCAAAAGATTTACCATTTGTCTTTGACCCATTCTTTGCCAGAAAAACCAATGGAACTGGTCTGGGGTTACCAATTACTCAGAGTATAATTGAAAAGCATGGAGGGAAGATCGAAGTTGCCAGCACAGTAAATGTTGGAACTAATTTTAAAATAATTCTATAGTGATTGCCAGAAAGAATTGACCAAAAGTCATGCCACAGAATAGATCGGCAATAAGAGGCATTAAGAATGGAAAATAAATACAGTTTGATTGGGAAAAAGATTTTGATTGTAGAAGATGAATTTATTGTTACTGAATTATTGCAAAAGTATTTTCAGGAACTAGAAGAACTGAAAGATGCGGAAATATTTTTTGCAAACAATGTAGATCAATGTATTGAACTATTAGAAAAAGAAAAGCCAACGTTTATGATTTTAGATTTATCTTTAAATGGTGCTGCAGAGAACACAGGTTTAAAAATATTAAATAAATACAAAGGGTTGCTAAAAATAGCAGTTTTTTCAGCATACGACGATTACATGGTCCAGTGTTTAAATGAGGGCGCAATTGAGTACGTACATAAACCAGCAAACCGAGATGAATATAGAAGGCTTATCTTGGAACATGCATAAAAGCGTTGTTTTTAATAGTTGCTGATTTGGAGGGAAGTATGACAATTTTGCGGGATAGGTATCATGACGTTGAAAATAAGATCGTTGTTACTTCCAGCGGACTTTTGCTCATAGAAGACGCCCTGAAAGTTGCAAAAGAAAAGAACCAACCCATTGATATTGAAAGGCTGAAATCATTGATAAACGCCTCAATAGCCAATTTACAGGAAGTAGAGAAAGGGCTTGGTTTTGTTAAGAAAATTGCATATAAGGCTTGTGACCGCAATGTCGATTATGATAATTTAATCTTTTTGGATGACAATAAAAGAATTTTAATTACGGAT
>Ga0182027_10012077_pt1 | contig 12153 bp, 8 predicted proteins | sample 712E1DmetaG_FD_121300 | JGI IMG/M metagenome (GOLD analysis project Ga0182027, IMG submission 121300) | Permafrost microbial communities from Stordalen Mire, Sweden - 712E1D metaG (Illumina Assembly) | ecosystem: Environmental > Terrestrial > Soil > Wetlands > Permafrost | place: Sweden...
GCACCATACTTTGCGGCCAGTGAAACCGCGAAATGAACCGTCCTCTGACAATATTGAGTCATCCAGCTCACAGCAAGTATTCTTCTAATATCTTCCATTTTAAACCTCCCTTTCTAATATTCATAATCGTGCGGAATCCGCCGATTTCTCCTTTGATCTCCGCATGGCCAGATAACCATGCACAATCCAGCCGAACACAAATCCAATCACCAAGGCAAAGACGATCAACAGCGCCCGCGACATCGCGATACTCCAGAATAGGAAACTTACCTCCACCGCAGCAACATTTTGAATTATGAAGATTGCGGCGAGACCTAAAAAGACAAGAATTATCAGTAGCTTGAAATTCATATATTTTATCTCTATTCTTTCGACAATACCTGTCGCGCGGTTCACGTCGGTTTATTTATTGGGTCCATCTTTTCGAATCTCCCGCTCCGCTTTTTCCCAGTCCTGAACTGCTCGAACGCCCTCACGCCCCAGCTCCTCGTAGAGTTCATGGACTCGCTTGACGATCTGAGGCGTCAAATCGGACGGTGTCTTGGCCTTGGCTTCGAGTTTAGACTCGTCTTTGGCTTCAGGTTTAGCCTCAGATTTAGCTTCAGGTATGGCATCAAGCTTAGGCTCAGCCGTGGCTTCATCTCTCCGAATCTCTCGCTCTGCTTTGTCCCAGTTTTGAACTGATTGACCGTCCCGGCGGCCCTGCTGCTCGTAGAGTTCATACGCCCGTGTGGCGATCTGCGGCGTCAAATCGGACGGTGTCTTGGCTTTGTTTTCGTGCTTCAGCGCCGCTTTATCATCGGACTTAGCCTCAGCCTTGACTTCAGGCTTAGACTCCTCCTTGGCTTTCGGCTTCGGTTTAGCCTTGGTTTCAGGTTTAGGCACAATTATGGCGTTAGGTTTGGCCTCGGCTTCTTTTACTGGATCAAAAATCCGATACGCGAGCAGTTTCACACGGTCATTTACGAGGAACCACAATAAAGAGTAGCCCCACACCATCGCGGCCCAGCCCCAGCCGATCGGCGGCATGAACACGCCATAAACCGCCACTAGCGTCGCCACGATTTGTGTGCCAAATACCATGACCAGCAGAATCCGCGCGGGCCGGATGGACCAGAACGGTCCACGCGTGCGGGTAAGGAAAATTTTGAAATGTCCCGCCACAGACAGCTTCAAATACATCAGCGTCTGGATGAGCGCGCGATCCAGATGAAAAACACGGTCGCCAAGATAGAACATGCCGAACGAGTCCATGACACCCACGACGCTCACTACCGTGGCGACGCCCAGCACCAGGCGCATGTTCCAGGACTCGGGCTTTTTCGAGTAGTGAACATTGTCATACGCGATGGACAGGATCGCGCCGTCGTTCAGCAACGCCAGCATCACGATCATCACCGCCGTCAACGGATAGAAGTTAAAAATCAGGATCGCCAACGTCATGAATATCAGCACGCCTAGCGTCTCGGCGATGCGATAGATCGCATAGCTGTTCATCCGCTGGAATATTTTCCGGCTCTCCTTGATCGCATCAATAATCACCGACAGGCCGGGTGTCAGTAGCACGATGGCCGCTGCCGCGCGTGCCGCATCCGTCGCACCCGAAACGGCGATGCCGCAGTCGGCTTTTTTCAGCGCGGGGGCGTCATTCACCCCATCGCCGGTCATGCCAACGATGTGGCCGCTTTTTTGCAGGACATCCACAATGTGGAACTTGTGTTCGGGGAACACTTGGGCGAAACCGTCGGCCTTCTCGATGGACTCGGCCACCTCTGTGGTCTCTTGCTTCTTTGCGTCACCCAGGCCGCCGGCATCCAGGATATTTGTACCCATGTCTAACTTCTTGGCAGTTTCCTTGGCGATGGCCAGTGCATCGCCCGTAACCATCTTGACCTTCACGCCCATCGCCAGTGCTGTCGCGATAGTTGCCTTGGCATCTTCCCGTGGCGGATCGAACAAGGGTAAAACGCCAACAAACTGCCATTGCCCGTCGCCCTCGGCACGGGCCACGCCCAACGAACGAAAGCCGCGCACTGCAAATTCGTTGACCGCCTTATCAACGGCGGATTTCACCTGCTCGGCATTGGCCGACAATGCCAAAATAACCTGCGGCGCTCCCTTGGTCACCTTGAACGTCTTTCCATCTTTGTCCTTGACTGTGGCTTCGGTACGCTTATGCACCGCATCGAAGGGCTGGAAATGGACCGTCTGGTAGTCTTTCAAGGCTTCTTTGTCTTTCAGTCCCCTTAAGACAGCCAGGTCAATGGTGTCATTATTGTCCGCACGCGACGCCAACGCGGCGTTGAGGATAACTTGATCGGCAGGAATGCGGTTCACGCCGAACGAATCGCCCAGCGTCAGCTTGTTCTGAGTCAGGGTGCCGGTCTTATCCGCGCACAGCACATCCACACCCGCCAATTCCTCGATGGCCACCAACTTGCTCACGATCGCTTGCTTCTTGGCAAGCAGGCGCGCGCCGACTGCCATCGTTACCGACAACACCGTCGGCATCGCCACGGGAATCGCGGCCACAGTCAACACTAAAGCAAACTGCAGCGTGGTGAGGATCGCGTCGCCACGATAGATTGCGAAACCAATAATCACCGCCACCAAAGCTACCGCCAAGATGATCAGATAATTGCCGATTTTCAAAACGGCCTTTTGAAAGTGGCTGACGGTATGCGCCTCCTGCACTAGTTGCGCCGTCTTGCCGAAGTAGGTGCTCGTCCCCGTGGCATAGACCATTGCGCCGATTTCGCCCTGGCGGATTATCGAACCGGAGAATACCGCGTCGCCCGATTTACGCTCAGCGGGCAACGACTCGCCGGTCAGCGCGGACTGATCCACCTCCACCGGGTCGCCGTCCAGCAGTCGCGCATCCGCCGGCACAATGTCACCCAGGCGCATGCGGATTTCGTCGCCCGGCACCAACTCGCGCGCCGGCGGGTTGATCCACTTCCCGTCACGTTTCACCCGGGCATTGATCGCCAGCTTGGCTTTGAGGGCCTCGATGGCGTTGCCCGCCGTGTGTTCTTCCCAGAATCCGACCACGGCGTTGGCAACCAGCAAAAGGAGGATGATGAAAAAGTCCGGCCAGTGCCGAACTATGCCCGACAAAATCACCGCAATCTCGATCATCCACGGTATTGGACCCCAAAAATAGGTTAGAAACTTCAGGAACGGATTGGTCTTCTTTTCTTCAATCTCGTTAGGCCCATATTGAGCCAGCCGTTTCTGCGCCTCAGCTTGACTGAGGCCTTCCGGCGATGATCCCAACTTTTCCTGTAGTTCCGACATAGGAAGAGATTTGAGATCTTCCGCTACCCCAGATTTTTTCGTGGCCATTTGCATAACTAATATCCCCCGATTATTGCCCTTGGAAAATAATTGATCGTACCCGTGTTATCTGTTTTCATAGAACCCCTACACTAAACTTGCAGGGCTTTGTTTATCTTGGATAGAACTAATTTCTGGTGATTTGATGTGGATTTCCCTAATAAAATGATCTTTTTGGCAACAATCAGAGCGGTTTTACGGTCCTTCGGAGTTGTGATTAATTTGGCAAGTGACTTCAATGCTTTGTCTTCATCGGTCTGGAGAATGCGGGACTGTTCCTGTACAATGTGCATAAAATCTTTTTTATTCAGTTTCTTGAACCTTGCTCTTGACTCCAGGAGCCTTTCATCCTGGTACAGGGCATCCCGGTCGATGGCATGATCTGAATCTTCCAGGGCCATGGCAATGCGGATAATGCCTTCCTCATAGCCACCTTTTTCCATGGCGCTGGACCAGCGTTGCTTATCTTTTTGAATCTGCACATTATCTTCCATTTTTTCTTTTTCTTGTTCTTTGCGTGGTTTCTTGTTCTGTGATGTTTCAGGGTAGAACAGCCTCATCCAGGGGTTTTCATAGATACAGAAAAATATGGTTTCAGAGAAATGGTCTCGACTATTCTGGTAGCTGTCAAGAATGGTCACGATGTTGTCGGAGACTTTCTTTTCAAGGGTCAGGAACGGGTTATCCGGGAAAACCGCACTGCGGTTCTTTTTCACAACAGGCGCTAGCATCTTGAAGAACTGCATAAACGGGTTTATCTTTTCGGAAAAGATATACTTGTTCACCCGAAGAGGATGGAGCTGTTTCAAAATATCGGCAGACGTTGCCGTGGAAAACATCTTCACCCAGGGGCTTACGAAGGTGTTGTATAACTGGTCATTCATTTCGGATACAGCCGCCACCCGGCTGAAATCAGCAGTATCTTCTTTCATTTTTTCCTTGTCCTCGTTCAGAGCCAGAATGTCCTTGAAATCGCGCTCCTCAAAGCGGACATCATAATCGGTCATGCCTTCTTTTTTCCCTTTATCAACTATGATCATTTCATAAAGGCCCGGCGATAGCGTGTCTATTATCTCAATGCTTTTAATTATCTCCATGTGCTCCTTTTTCGCCGTCTTGCTCCCGACAAATATACCCAAGTGACCGACATCCGGGGAAATTAGATAGATGATGACCTTCTTCAGCCGTTTGATTTCTGCAACCGAACTGTATGTCTTGATAATCCAGTCCAGCGCTTGCTGGGGCGGTGTGATATTATCCCCCTTGGAAGCGAACAACACTAGCGGTTTTTTGATGTCTTTCAAGTTCAGAATTTTTCCCCTGTTCAGGGACAGATTGCCCTGCTCCAGTTTGTCGCCTATAAAAAGGTTATCTACTATGGAATACATCTCCTCTTTAGTCATTTCGGAATATCCATCCCACCACTTTTCAAAGGTCAGATATCGTTCTTCATCGGTATCCACATTGGAATAGAGATTATACTGCTTTGTCCATAGGGTGTTCCCGGGATTAAGGCTTTCAAAGTTCTCTTCGAGCCATGCGCCGTCGAAATTGCCGTTACCCAAATCTGATAAGAGTGAACTAAGCCATATCCCGCCAAGCAGTCCACCTGCATAGCGCATCGGTTCCTTTCCCTCAACCCCGGACCAGTATGAAAGGGGAGTGCCATTAAGCACCAGAGGACCCGTCAAGTCAGGACGGTCGGCGCCAAGCATTGCTACAGCCCAACCTGCCTGACAATTGCCGATCAACACCGGCTTCTTAGCCTTGGGATGAAGCTTCGCAACTTCTTCAACAAAGCGGATCTCCGCTTTTTCGACATCACCTAGCGTCTGTCCCGGCACGGGCTCCGGATGGAAGAGTACGAAATAGACCGGGTACCCCTGGGCCAGAGCATCGCCGATTTCAGAATCCCGTTTGGAGCCGCCGATGCCCGGGCCGTTTCCAGCCCTGGGGTCAATGACAACGATGGGTCGTTTTTCAGGGTCAATGGTGTCTGTTTTTCTCGGTAGGATACTGGCCAGGTCATAGTTCACTGGCCTGTCTAGGGTCTTTCCTTCTAGAATAATCTTATAGTCGAAGATAAGAACAGGTGGCTCTCCTTTTTTAATTGTTGCAAAATAATTATCCCCCCGTTTTCTCAGGATATCCATAAAAAGAATCGAGCGCTGGCTTGCGTCGATCCAATACTCGTAGGCATCTTTCATCCAGTCGAATGACATAATAGGATTTTTAAAACTATTTTCTTGTTTCATAACTTACTCCTTTCTAATTCCATACGATGACTTGCTAATGCAGCTACGGCACAGGATAAAAGCCTGGCCCTGGCTGGGTCGGATCGGGACGTGAGAATGATCGGTACCTTTGTGCCTACAACGAAGCCCGCCATCTCGGCCGAGGCCAGATACTCAAGGTCCTTTCCCAGGATATTGCCCGAAACCAGATCCGGTACCACCAGGATGTCAACGTCGCCGGCCACAGGACTTTTAATCCCCTTAACCTTGGCTGATTCGGCGGAAATAGCATTGTCAAAAGCAAGCGGCCCGTCAACAATGCCTACGGTAATCTGTCCACGATCAGCCATCTTGGCGAGGCAGGCCGCATCAATGGTGGAGGGAATAGCCGGATTGACAATCTCCACCGCCGATAAGACGGCGACTTTGGGGTTCGTCACTCCGAGCAGACTCGCCAGATCCACGGCATTTTGCACAATGTGCATCTTGGTCGTCAGGTCAGGGCTGATGTTAATGGCAGCATCAGTTATATACAGCAACTTGGGATACGTCTTCAGGTCTACCAGAAAAACATGGGAGATGCGTTTTTTCCCCTGCAGGTGATGAGCAAGAATGGGGTGAAGAAACTCGTCAGTATGGATATGGCCTTTCATCAAGGCTTTAACCGTGCCTTGTTCGATCAGTTCTACTCCTTTTTCTGCCATTGCCTCTTCTGTCAGGGCATTGATGATGCAAAATTGCTTTTTACAATTGATGGTCTTGAGAATATTGCGAATACTTTTTTCATCTCCGATCAAAATTGGTTCGACATAACCTGCCTGGGCCGCTTCGCAGGCTCCTTCCAGTACATGCTGCTCATCCGCATCAATAACGGCTATCGGCATAGCCGGCAGGCCTTGGACAGCTTTAATCATGTCCTCAAAATTGGTAAACTCAACACTCATAGTCTTTCTCCTTGCCCGCCTTTTAAAAGCAGTACCTGGGTATGCCGGGCAATCATCAGGTCCTCGTTGGTGGGAATCACCCGCACAGTGCAGGGACTATTGTTCGTGGAGATGATTCCTGCATTGGTATTGTTATTCATGGGATCAAGACGTATTCCAAGATAATCGAGGCCGTGGCAGATCATCCATCTCACTCGTGCGGCCCTCTCACCAATACCTCCAGTGAATACAAGGGTATCTAAGCCATCAAGGATAGCAGATAATGATCCGATATACTTGCGTGCCGTATAGCAAAAAAGCTCTATTGCTTGGGCGGCATGCGGTTCCGAGGTGCGTTGATCCAGAAGAGTTTTCATGTCGGAACTGATCCCGGAGACCCCGATGAGCCCTGAACGCTGGTTGAGCAGCCCTTCGAGCTGACGGGCATCATAGCCTTTCTCATCCATGAGGTAAAGCAGGACACCCGGATCAAGATCACCACATCTCGTACCCATCATGAGTCCCCCTAAAGCAGAGAATCCCATGGTGGTGTCTTGGGGGTGTCCGTCTTTCAGGGCCGCCATGCTGGCGCCGCTACCCAGATGAGCAATGATAACCCGTCCTTTAGTGTGTTCCCCCAGAACACTGACTATGTATTCATAGGAAAGACCATGGAACCCGTAGCGATGTATCCCCTCGTGCCAGAGGCTGCGTATGATCGGCAGCCACTGGGCCACCTCCGGGATCCGGCGGTGAAAGGCGGTATCAAAACAGACTACCTGGCTGAGTTCCGGGTAGTGCTCGGCTACTGCATCAATGCCTTTGATCTCACTGGGCAGGTGCATGGGTGCCAGAGGAATCAGGCTTCTCAAGGTAAGCATCAATTCGGGTGTTACTATTTCCGGAGCCATGTGCTTTGGTCCGCCGTGGGCCAGCCGATGTCCGACCCCATCCGGTGCTGGAAGATGCTGTTCCTCAATGACGGTAGTGAACATCGCCTTGACTGCCGCTTTATGGTCGGAGAAATCAGCGTGCTTGTCCACCAGACGTTTACCCTGGCCATCCTTCAGCCAGAGCCATCCGCCGGAAAGACCGATCCGTTCCACTGCCCCTTCAAAGATTAGTTTCTCAGATGTGTCGAAAAGGTACATGGCAAACTTCATGGATGAAGAGCCGCTGTTGATACAAAAGATACGATGTTCCATGTGAGGTTCCTTTAAAATATTCTGCTCATTAGTATTCTTGTTTATGTGGTCTTGCCTTTATCAAAACCGGCAAAATACTCTTCGACCTTCCGGTAATTATCGTCGACATTGGCCTTAAACTCTTCCCGTCCTTGCTTGTAAGCCTTAATCCAGTCCGTGATGGCCTTCTTACCTTCGGCAGGCATCCAGGGGCTTTGCTCTAAAAAATTGTTCACAATCTTTTCCGTATGATCATGCAGAACGGTCATGGCATTAAACGTGTTGTCAAAAGCGGCTTTGTTAAATTGGATCATTTGCTTTGTAACCTTTCCTTGTTCCATTGTTTTCCCTCCTTGCGATGAGTATAATGTTGGTGTAAATCCATTTGGTCTTGAACTCAGGCTATTCGATATAGATCCTGAACCATTTAGTTTTGATCATACAGAATGGGTAGTCATTCACAATCAGGAATGTCCTGATTTATGGCTTCGAAAAACCTGATGACAGACTTCGAAAATGCTGATGGATTTGATCGGAACTTCCTATCTTTGCGATGCAATGGACTTTTCGGTAAAATGACCTGTGCCCCAGATGGAGACGGGTTTTAACCCGTCTCCATCAAAGGATAGTTCGGTGGTGGATTACTTGCTTTTCTTTTTCGATTTTTCCTTGGCCACTGGCAACGGAACGAATCCCTCTTTCGCAACCAATTTCTGTCCAGCAGGACTCAGCACGAATTTTATAAATTTGGCCACTTCACTTGCTGGCTGCCCGTTGGTGTACATATACAAATCTCTGGCAATTGGATATTCCTTGGGAATAGTGGTTTTTGCAGAGGCCTGGATGCCGTTGACCGTCAAAGCCTTGATCGATTTGTTTACATACCCCAATCCGATATAGCCAATTGCGTATCTGTTTTCTGAGACCACCTGCACGATGGCACCGTTAGAGGCCTGCATCTCGGCCCTGGGCGTCACCTTGGCCTTGTGGAGAACCATTTCGGCCCATGTCTCAAAGGTGCCGGAGCTGCTGTCTCGGGAGACGACCACGATCTGCAGGTCATCGCCGCCCACTTCTTTCCAGTTTGTGATTTTACCCTGATAAATCTGGCTCAACTGGTCAATGCTCAAGTTCTTGATCTTGTTTTTCGGATTGACAATCGGAACAATTCCGTCGATCGCAACAACGGTGGTAATGGGATTCACGCCCTTTGATTTGGCCAGTTCCACTTCATTCGCCGTAATTTCTCGTGATGAATTGGCAATGTCCGTCGATTTATCGATAAGAGCCTTGATGCCCTCGCCAGACCCACTCCCGGACAGGGAAATATCGACGCCCGGATTCGCCTTCATATAAGCTTCCAAAATCGCCTGGGCGATCGGAAGCACGGTCGTCGAACCCTTGATGACGATTGCTTCCGCAAAGGCCATGCCGACGCCGACGAACAGACACAACGCTGTTAGCATTAATGATTTTAAATACTTGCTCATTTTACTGAACCTCCTCCTTTTAACCCAAGATAAAGGAATATTGTTGCAATTTGATGACGGGATTGTGAACATGGCTGCCTACTCGGCCATTAGGGTTGGAACATAGCACGACGCTCGAAAAGATATATAAATATATCACTTTATATTTCCGTTGTCTTCAACTGTAATGATTGCTGGATCATAATAAACAGTGTTTATCTCTTTAAAGTAGTGAAACCCTTTTTCAACTCTCTTCACTCCCTAATAGTCAAAAACTGAGTGATTCGGTTCTTCATATAATTCACAGTTATCACCTTCCCTCATTGCAATCTTTTACTTTGTTGTTTCTCCCTGTACGTCTTTAAATAGTTTCAGACAGAGGGAGTCTTAAACCCTCACCGTCTCATGCGCATTCAGCTCTTTTCTGCCAGCTTCAGAAACGGCTTGAACAGATCGATCGGGATGGGGAAGATGGTCGTGGAGTTGTTCTCTGCCGCGATCTGATTCAAGGTCTGGAGGTAGCGAAGCTGCAGTGACATGGGCTGCGTTTCCATGAGGGCCGCCGCCTCGATCAGCTTCTGGGCGGCCTGGAACTCGCCTTCAGCATTGATAACCTTGGCCCGCCTTTCTCTCTCTGCTTCCGCCTGTTTGGCAATGGCCCGTTTCATCTCCTCGGGCAGATCGATTTGCTTGACCTCGACGTGAGAAACCTTGATTCCCCAAGGTTCGGTGCTCCGGTCCAGGATCTCCTGGAGCTGGAGGTTGATCTTATCGCGCTGCGAAAGGAGTTCGTCGAGCTCAACCTGGCCGCAGACACTCCGGAGGGTCGTCTGGGCCAGTTGTTTCGTGGCATAGAGGTAATTCTCCACGTTAATCACTGCATTGTTCGCATCCATGACCCGGAAATAAACGACGGCGTTCACCTTAATGGATACATTGTCTCGGGTGATGACGTCCTGCGACGGAACTTCCATCGTGATCGTCCGCATGTCGATCCTGACCATCTTGTCGACGACGGGAATCAGGATGATGATCCCAGGTCCCTTTGTGGCGATGATCCTCCCCAGACGGAAGATGACGGCCCGTTGATACTCGTTGAGGATCCGGATGGCCGACGATAGGAACATGACAACCAAAACAACCACTACGGTTATTGGGATTACTGGATATATATTCGGCATGACTGACCTCCTTTCATTTTTTTCGAGGGGTTTTATCTTGACTTTCAGATGCTCGACCCCACTTGAGTCGAGCAGACCGGTTTCTACCATACTGTTAGGTCAAGATTTGTCAGTACAAAACACAAAACCCCGCACTCTTTTTGAGACACGGGGTTTCAGTAATCAGTCCATACTACCCTCATGTGGGGTTAAAGACTTTATGATTTATTCACTCTGACTTTATTTATAGGTCTTAACTACTATTATTCTCATTAGAAATCTACAATAAAAATGAATTGTGGTGGCTTTAAGGAAGTTCTTTGTAGACCATTCATTCCGGCCTTAATAGCCACATTTATGATTATATGAATTTTCTTAAAAATACTGTTTTTTGAATGAATTTGACGATTTCTTAAAAATATTGGGCGGTAGATTCTGTGCGTTATACCTACGAGTCAACGATTTTTAGTTCAGAATTGCGGTGAGGATTACCATTTAAAATCAGGTCCCGTTCAGTTGAAACCCTTTCTCCCGGATTAATCTCAGGCAGGCATCTACGACAGCATTGTCGTAAAGGGTTCCTCTATTCTTCTCAATCTCATTCAATGCCGCATCAATTCCCAGGGCGGGACGGTAAGGTCGGTATGAAGCCATGGATTCCACCACGTCGGCCACAGCCAGGATCCGTGACTCCAGAAGCATATTGTCTCCCGTCAAACCATTCGGATATCCGGAACCGTTCATCCTTTCATGATGCTCCAAAACTGTTCTGGCAACGGGCCAGGGAAAGTCAATGTCCTTCAATATATCGTAACCGGATTGAGAATGGGTTTTGATGAGACTGAATTCTATTGCTGTTAATTTTGTCGGCTTGCTGAGAATCTCTGCAGGAACGGATATCTTGCCGAGATCATGGATGGCAGCAGCCATGCGGATCCCATCGATCTGATCGGCTGGAAGGTTCATCTCCGTGGCAATAGCACAAGCCACATCAGCCACCCTCCGTTGATGTCCCGCCGTGTAGGGATCCTTAGTCTCAACGGTCACGGCAATGGCCTGAACGGTCGCTCCCAGAGCCTTTTTTGTCCGTTCTGTGCTCTCTTTCCGGTTCGTAATATCTTCAATCATCCCATCATAATAGAGGAGCTGTCCTTTTTCATCACGGACCGCTTGCATGGTCAGGGATATCCAGAAGATGCTCCCATCTTTCCTGTAAAACTGAGTTTCATGATTCTTTAGAAATCCTTGCTCTTTAATTATCTGTTTGATCTTTGCACGTTCCTCAGGATCGACATAAAGCTGACGGGTGATGTCGGTTACACTCGTCATGAGTTCCTCGGGTGTTTTGTATTCAATCATATTTGCCATGGCCTGATTGGCCATGATGAATCTTCCCTCCAGCGTTGACCGGAAGATGCCTTCCTGGGCGTTCTCAAAGACACTCCGGTATCTTTTCTCGCTTTGCTTCAGTTCCTCCTCCCCCCGTTTGCGCTCGCTGATGTCACGGGTTACACCCATAATGCCCACCGGTTGCCGATCTCCATCCCTGATAAGGGAAAACTTCACCTCCGTCCAAACGGTGGTCCCATCTTTTCGCACCATTTCCAACTGAAGCGTCCGGGACGTGTTTATATTTATATCGCTACGTCCTGATTTTTCCAGCTCCATGATTTCGGATAAGTTCCTCATGGCCAGATCCCGGGAGGAGGGTATCAACGTTTCAATAGACGGCTGTTTCAACACCTCTTCCGGTTCATATCCCCTCAGGATTTTTATGGAAGGGCTGACATAGGTGTAATTCAGATTCATATCCAAAGCGAAGATGACGTCATTGACATTATCGGCCA
>Ga0182027_10012078_pt1 | contig 12152 bp, 8 predicted proteins | sample 712E1DmetaG_FD_121300 | JGI IMG/M metagenome (GOLD analysis project Ga0182027, IMG submission 121300) | Permafrost microbial communities from Stordalen Mire, Sweden - 712E1D metaG (Illumina Assembly) | ecosystem: Environmental > Terrestrial > Soil > Wetlands > Permafrost | place: Sweden...
GGCAACCCCTTTATTAACACTTCCTGAGCCCTTTTAAATTTTGTCGGTTATGAGCTATTATTTATGAATTATGAATTAAAGCTTCCTCCAAATGGTAGACATGAACTCTTTTAATATAAAAGTGTTGCAGATTCTTTAATCCTTCCGATAATTGAAATTTCTTTTTCAGTTTCCTCATGCAGGTTTCCACAGAAATTATTAAATTAAAACAAAACAATCTTACTCTATATGTTTTTCTGTACTTCACGACATATATTTATCTAAGAGGAAATACAATGAAAATTCAATTTAGTTTTTCAATTTTCTTATTATTCATTGCTTTGAGTTTATTCACGGCAACAAATAACTTTGCCCAGGATTCCGATAAACAAAGGTCATTCAAAGATCTTATAGAAGATATTTTGAAAAGCGGAAAGAGCGATATAAAACAAACTGCTTCTAAAAAGGCTGCCAATAAAAATGTTTCCAAACCGGATTCGACGTCAAGGAAAGTTGTAAGTCTTACCCAAACAAAACACTTTTACAAATTCGGTGTTCCTGAAGAAAAAGGAATTAAACTACTCGAAGCAATGCTGAATAATAATGGTAATCTGGTGCAGCAGCTTATAGTTTACAACTCCGATGAGGCAATAGAAAGAAAAGAGACTTATCAATACGATGAAAATGGGAATAAAACGGAATTCATTCTTTATAATTCTGATGGGAATATTGAAAGAAAAGAAATCTTTAAATATGACGATAATAATCTTGTTGATTATATGATTTATAACTCCGACGGCGATTTGGAAAAGAAAATATCTTATAAATACTCAGGTAAACTTCTCACCGATGAAATTGCTTATAAACCTAACGGCAATCCATTGGATAAATTTGTATACAGCTATAATTCGGGATTACTTGCAAACAGGATAAAATATAACGATGAAGGCAAACTCCAGGAAAAAACAGTTTTTAACTATTCAAATAGCAGTAAGTTATTGAATGAAACAAATTATGATTCCGACACTTCAATTATTAAAAAAAATACTTACAGTTATGACACAAATGATAACCGGATAGAACAATCCGAACTGGATTCAAAAGGAGAAGTACTTAACAAGCAAGTTTACTTATATGATTCGAATAATAAATTAACTCAAGAATCACGGTATAAAGATGGGACAGCACCGCTAAAAAGAATTGTTTATTCTTATAACAATCTTGGATTAAAATCCCAAATGATAGAATTTGATGAAGACGGGAAACAAATAGGTAAAACTAATTATACATACGATAAAACCGGGCGGGAAAAAACAGAAGTAAGTATAAATCTGTTAAATGAACCTGAATATGAGTTAAGATATAATTATCAGTTTAAATAGTAAAAAAGATTGATTCATAAAATAGTTTTCAGCGAGCAACATCAGTAGACATTATTTTTCATGCTATATATTTTGCTGCAGCATCTGCAGATCTTTCACCGTCGATAGCCGCAGATACAATTCCACCGGCATATCCGGCGCCTTCTCCGCAGGGAAATAATCCCGCTGCTTCAACATGCATTAATGTTTCATCATCCCGTGGAATTCTTATAGGCGAACTTGTCCTTGTTTCGGCTGCCAGAATCTGCGCATTTTCAGTAATGTATCCTTTCATCTTTTTATCTATAATAATCAATGCTTCTTTAATTGATGAAGCAATAATTCCGGGCAGAATATCATGAAGCGGTGCAGTAATTATCCCGGGAATGTATGAAGTTGAAGGAAGTCCGGATGATGTTATACCTTTTATAAAATCCGTTACCCGTTGCGCCGGAGCAGTTTGGTTTCCGCCCCCCGATTCAAATGCAATCCATTCGACATACTTTTGAAATTCCAATCCTGCAAATACGCCATGATCTGAAAAGTCGATCCAATCCTTTTCATCAATTGAAACAACCAATCCGGAATTTGCATAAAGAGAATCACGGCGCGATACGCTCATACCATTCAATACCAATTCCTCTTTGCCGGTAGATGCGGGAATAATGATTCCACCCGGACACATACAAAATGAATAAACACCTTTATCCCCTGTTTGGCAAGTTACACTGTAACTCGAAGCGGGTAAATTCGGATTCCTGTCATTTGAATGATATTGAATTTCATCGATCAATTGCTGAGGATGTTCAATACGGACACCCATTGCAAATGGTTTGGCTTCAATTTTAAGATTATGCTTATGAAGCAGATAGTATATGTCCCGTGCCGAATGTCCGGTAGCAAGAATTACCGAATCGCCGATGAATTCCTTTTCATTATTAACGATAACACCTTTTACATTTGTTCCGTCGAGAATAAAGTCAGTAATTCTTGAGTCGAAATGAATTTCTCCTCCGCACCGGAGAATTGTTTCGCGGATCGATTGGACAACCTCCGGTAATTTATTTGATCCGATATGAGGATGAGCATCAATAGATATTTCCTTCGGTGAACCATGCTGAATTAAAATATTAAGAATACGGTTTACATCTCCGCGTTTCGTTGAACGCGTATAAAGTTTGCCATCGCTATATGTACCGGCTCCGCCCTCGCCGAAACAGTAATTCGAATCAGGGTTTACCTGTCCCAACTGTTGTATTGCTTTTAAATCGCGACGGCGCGATTGAACATCCTTTCCCCGCTCAATTATTACCGGCTTTATGCCAAGTTCAATTAATCGCATAGCGGCAAACATTCCTGCCGGACCCATTCCAATAATTAAAACTTTTTTATTCCCGTTAACTGGAAGAAAATTTATCGGTGAGTTCAATTCAGCGGGTTCTTCATTGATATAGACAATTGCCTTAACTCTAAAGACAGGATTTCTGCTCCGGGCATCAATTGATCTTTTAATTATTTGTACTGCTTTTATTTCTTCGGGATTAAGTTTTAATTTTTGAACAGCGAGATTATGGAGATATTGTTTGTCGTCTTTGTATTCGGGAGGTATGACAAATTCGAGTTCTTTTTTCATGGGTTGCTCTGTGTATTATGTCAAAGGTCAAAAGTGAAAGGACTGATTATATACCAATTACAACAAAATTAATATTATTTATGAGTAAAGTATGTAGGGAAGGGTCTGAGACCCTTCCGCCATGATTAAAAGACCTGTATTCGATTCAAAACAGAACAATCAATAAAATCACCTAAAATGAATTCTTATTTTAAACAACATTCATAACAAACTATTCATTGTTAGCATAAATTTGAGTACGGAAGGGTCACAGTCCCTTCCCTACAAATTTCTACATTTAAAATAAACTATTCAACATTTCATCATTTCAACAATTCAACCTAATCATCTAGTACGTCGACTTAATAATTCCGCCGTCAACGCCGATTGTTGATCCTGTAATATATCCTGCTAAATTGGAAGCAAGGTACACAACTAAAGATGCAATTTCATCCGGACGGGCAAGACGCCTAAGCGGAACATCATTAGCCATTGAAGCTAAAATATTCCCTGCAGTTGTTCCGGCTAATTTTGCCCTTGCCTCTGCCAGTTCATGGATTCTGGCAGTTAAAGTGTATCCCGGGGCAACATTATTTATGGTGATATTATACTTGCCGAATTGTCCGCTTAGAGTTTTCGCAAAAGCTGTTACAGCGCTCCTTAATGAATTTGATAATATCAAATTATCGACCGGCTGTTTGACCGACAATGAAGTAATGTTAATTATTCTTCCCCAATTCTTCAATTTCATTCCCGGGAGTACCATTCGTGAAAAACGAACAGCGCTCATTAAAACTTGTTCGAATGCATCTTCCCAGTTCTCATCAGATAAATCCTCAAAGAATCCCGGTGCCGGTCCTCCGCAGTTATTGACAAGAATATCAATATCACCGTAATTCTTAGCAACAACATTTATAGTGTTTTCGATATCTTCAGGTTTATCAAGATCACAAACGACCCATAGAGGTTCTACATTCATTTCCTTTTTAATATCCTCTACGGTCTTCAGTAAATTTTCTCTATTGCGGGAACTGATTACAACCTTGCATCCTTCCTGAATAAACATTTCCGCTATTGCCTTCCCGATTCCCTTGCTTGAAGCAGTTACAAGAACAACTTTATCCTTGATTTGTAAATCCATATTTACCCCACTGTTGATTTTAACACTGTCAATTTAAGTTTTTTTAGGAATGGGATTCAATAGAATCTTAAAAAAAATCCCGCCTGAGATTGCCGATAGGCAAGTCCGAGGCGGGATTCTAAAAAATAATTCCATGTAGTGATTTATTTATACTACTGCTTTGACCGACATTTGCTCATTTACAATTTCTTCAGTATCAAGAGCAATAACTAATTCTTCATTTGTTGGAATGCGAAGCACAGCTACTTTCGAATCGGGTGTAGTAATTGCGCATTCTCCTTTAACATGTTTATTTGCATCATCATCAAAATTAATTCCGAGAAAATCGAGACCTTCACACGCTTCCCTTCTAACCATTTCTGAATTTTCACCGATACCGCCGGTAAATATAAGAGCATCAAGCCCGCCCATTGCCGCTGAATAAGAACCCACATATTTCTTAATACGGTAAGTAAACACATTAAATGCAAGTCTGGCTTTTTTATTACCTTCGGCAATTGCTTCTTCAATTTCCCTCATATCACTGCTTTCGCCGCTGATACCTATTAATCCGCTGTGTTTATTAAGGAGAGTATTTGCTTCGGATAAAGTCAGACCTTCTTTTCCCATTATATAAAGTATAACTGACGGATCCATATCTCCTGTGCGGGTGCCCATTAACAATCCTTCAAGCGGAGTGAAACCCATTGTCGTATCAATTGATTTGCCTTTAGAAATTGCAGCCATACTGCATCCGTTACCAAGATGCGCGGTAATAATTTTCAATTTGTCAAAAGGTTTGCCGAGAAATTCAGCGGCACGGGCAGAAACATATCTGTGTGAAGTTCCGTGGAACCCGTACTTTCTTATCTTATATTTTTTATAGAGTTCATAAGGGATTCCATAAAGATATGCCTGCGGGGGCATTGAAGTATGGAATGAAGTATCAAATACGCAAACCTGGGGAGTATTCGGTAAATGTTCTTTTATTGCTTCAATTCCTTTTATGTTAGGAGGATTATGAAGAGGGGCTAATTCAATATTTTCTTTTATGGCCTTCATTACCAGATCGGTTAGTAATACCGAACCAGAAAATGTTTCACCGCCGTGAACTACTCGATGGCCAACTGCGTCAATTTCTTTTTTGTCTTTAATTACGCCATGATTTTTACTAAGCAATACGGCAATTACATATTCGATAGCGATTGTATGATCAAGTATTTCACCTACAATTCTGATTTTCTCTTTACCGTACGGTGTATGACTTAATACCGCACTGGACATTCCGATTCGTTCAACCTGCCCTAAAGCAAGAGCAATTCTTGTTTGTGTATCAAAAAACTGATATTTAATTGAAGAACTTCCGCAATTTAGTACTAAAACTTTCATAACTTTTCCTGATGAATTAATATATTATTTTCCCTTCTGAATCATATTTAAAAAATCCTTCCCCGGTTTTCTTTCCAAGTTTTCTTTCTCTTACTAACTTTCTTAGAATCGGACAGGCACGGTATCTTGGTTCGCCTAATGTTGACCATAATGTTTCCATCCAGGCAAGAACTTCATCGAGTCCCATAGCGTCTGCCATTTCAAGCGGCCCCATATTAAAGTTATATCCAAGCCGCATTGCAGTATCAATATCTTTTGCTTTTGCAACGCCTTCGAGCAAAATATACATTGCTTCATTCAGAAGCGGAACTATCGCCCGTGTGGTTACGAATCCGGGATATTCATAGACTTCAACGGCAGTCTTGCCGATTCTCATTGCAAACTTTTTAATTACTTCAACAGTTTTATCCGAAGTTTCATAAGCGCGTACAAGTTCAACCAGAGGCACTTTAGGAACCGGATTTAAGAAATGCATCCCGATGATTTTATCTTTTCTGTTTAATGAATAGGTAATCTTTGAGAGACTTAAAGTAGATGTGTTTGAGATAAAAATAGTATCCGGCTTTGCAATTTTATCCAAATCCGCAAATATTTTCTTCTTAAGTTCAAAATTCTCGTCAACAGCTTCAATAATAAGATCGCATTCAATAATATCGTTTAAATCTGTTGTCCATTTAATCCGGCTAAGCACCGACTTCATTTCACTATGCGTAATTGCCCAACGGCTAATTTCACGTTCCATTGAGGATTTAAGACTTTCCTCAGACTTTGCTGCCTGTTCTTCATCTCTTTCAACAATTAATACATCCAGACCGGAAGTTGAAATAGTTTGGGCAATTCCCTGCCCCATCACCCCGCCTCCGATAATGGCTACATAATCGATCCTTTCAAATTCTTCCGTCTTCAAAGCTGTAGACCCAAGAAGATCTTCCAATTTTAATTTTTCATCTGCCATATTAAATCTCTATTTATAACTTGAATAAATTGGTTCTAATTTAAACCGGTTATCTATTTAATAAAGATAACCATTTATAATCACAAAATTTATACCATCTAAAAAATAGTAATCTGATAGAATTTCATCAAAAATAAAGAATTTTTACTAAAAACAATAAATTGTGGATCATTAGTGAGAATTGTTGTCAAGTTGAAAAGTTGAATTGTTGAACTGTTTAATTGTTTAGTTGAGGTTTCGAAGTTTTTAGTGTATTGTTTGTGATAATTCCATTAGTTATTAAATACGCATGTACGACTAAATTCAACTCTAGATGCTTAATTTCCTAGGATATTTGAATTTTATATCGACTCAATGAAGCGACACCATATGTGCATGCGTTGTGAATGCGATGATAATGCGATGTCCCAGCGTTATGTTATCGTTGGCGAACGCATTTATAACGTAGTCATAACACAAACATAACGCACTTATAACATTTTAATCTATAGCAAAGAACTATACTGTTAAAAACAATTAGTTTTAAAGATCAGGCAGGTCGGACAGTTTTTGTTTAATTCTTCTTAATCGGTCAAATCATTCCTTTTTTGAAGCGAATAAGAGCATATGAGTTGATCAGTAAAGCTATTGTGAGCAATATTCCTACATTCAAAGCGATTCCTGAAAAACCGGAATGCCGCCATAATACCTGAAGGAATGCTTCTACCGACCAATAAGTAAGAGTTGCTTTTGAAATTAACTGCATCCAATTGGGAAGGAAAGAAGTCGGGAACCATGAACCTCCTATTGCAGACATAACGAGTATTAATAAAGTACTAATTCCATTTGCCTGACTCAATGATTTGGCAAATGATGTAATCAGCATTCCAAAAGCTACCGCTGCGGCTGCAGATGCAAATATTACTATTAAAAGATTAAAGAAGTTGGCCCATATTTCTACATCAAAAAACACCCAGGAAAAAATGAATAGAACAAGAAGTTGAACAATTCCAATAATAATTGCATAAATGTATTTACTCCATAATATCTGTGTGCGATTTACCGGCATGCATAATAGTCTTTTAAGAGTACCTTCCTGTTTTTCTTCAAATAAAGAAGTTGAAGCGCCTGTTAATGAGAAGAGAAGGAACATCATTGCCCAACCGCCTACTGTTCTGGTAAGACCCGGGTTTACAATTTTTTGCCCGACAAGCTGCTGGCTGTCAAACTTTACAATACTGGAAAAGAATTTATTGTCGTTACTTGAATCTGATGAAGCCTGTTTCAGTGATGCTGAGTCCAAATCGGTCATGCTGTTATAAAGGCTATCCGCGGATAAATGAAGATATTCTTGAGATAATTTACTTATGCCCTTAAAATATTTTTCTCCCTGATTATTTCCGTAATGAGCTGATATTTTCCTTTGCATTATAATTGGAATTATATGCGAGACTTGAGAGAACAATACCTGCTTAATATTACCTTGTATAATTGCCGATTCAATTTCACTTTTAGGATCATAAAAGAATTTGAATTTTATTGAAGTGGAAGTATCAGTAAAAAAATCTGAAGGAATTATAACTGCCGCAGATATTTTTCCGGTCCTTACCCATTCGCGTGCGGTCTTCTCGTCGAATTTTATACTATCTTTATTATTTTCTGAAAGGAACTTCTGCCATAAATGAAGTCCTTTTGAAGATTCAAGTTTTGAAACGAGCAGCTTTGAAAACGAAGTATGACTTTCGTTTACAAGGATTAAATTCATTCTGCCCATGCTTTCGTTGCCGTTTCCGAAAATACTACCGAAAATAACTATAAGTACCATAGGGAGAATAAATGTGAGAAGCATGGCACGTCTATCATTTTTAAATCTTATAAAATCCTTTAGGATTAATTGCCAAATGGTTTTCAATCTCTCAATCTCCTTCCTGTCAGGTTAAGAAACACATCTTCAAGCGTAGCACGGTTTATTTGAATAGAGATATCCGGAATACCAATTGATTCAAGTTCGGTAAATATCATCGACATTCTGTTAAAACCATCTTTGGGTATAAGTTCATAATCAAAATCATTCTCGATAATCCGGCCTATTTTACTTAACATAGATAATTTTATTGAGGTATAAGGAGTTTTTTGGATTTTGATTGTATCCTTGATATTTGTTTGATTGATTAGTTCAGTGAGACTCCCTTGAGTGAGGATAATTCCATTATCAATAACGGCAAGCCGGGAACAAAGACGTTCGGCTTCTTCCATATAATGGGTCGTATAAACAATTGTCTTGCCGGATTTATTAAGAAAGCTCAGCATATCAAAGATTGCATTTCGGGATTGAGGATCAACGCCGACTGTAGGTTCGTCACATAAAATAATTTCCGGTTCATGAAGAAGGCTTGCCGCAAGATTTAAGCGTCTCTTCATTCCCCCGGAAAATTCTTTAACAGGGTCTTTAATTCTCTCTTTTAATTGTACAAGTTCAACAACTTCATCAATCTTTTTTTTCAGTATCTTTGAACTCATTCCATAAAACTGTCCGAATATTTTCAAATTCTGGTATGCTGTTAATTCCAGATAAAGAGATATTTCCTGCGGGACAAAACCTATCTTTTTTCTTAACTCAATATTCTCGAATGACATTACCCGATCATTTATTGTAATTTGTCCGCTATCTGCTTCAATATAACCGATTATAATATTCATTAAGGTTGATTTACCGGCTCCGTTAGGACCTAACAACCCGAAAAACTCACCCTGCATAATTGAGAGACTGATATTTTGAAGGGCTGTTACATTTTCATATTTTTTTACTATATGACTGATCTTAAGCATATTTTACAATCTATTTTTATTTTGTTATATGGAAGTTACATCTTCATTATAAGTTATCAAATAAATTAGTTAACAATGACTTCAAAAGAAATACTTGAAAAATATTTTGGTTATACCAAATTCAGAACCGGGCAGGAAGAGATTGTAGATACTATCCGGAACAATAAAAGTGTTTTGGTAATTTTACCGACCGGGGGAGGAAAATCAATCTGTTATCAGATCCCTGCTTTAATGTCTTCTTCATTTTCAATAGTTATTTCTCCCCTTATAGCTCTAATGAAGGACCAGGTAGATGCTCTAAATAGAATTGAGCACATTGCAGCTTCAATCAACAGTGAATTAGACTCGCCGGCAGTGGATAAAGTTCTGCGATTGATTGCTTCCGGTAAAATAAAAATAGTTTATGTTTCTCCGGAAAAGCTCGCTAACATATATTTTGCGGAAAAATTAAAGTCGCTCATGCCCTCATATCTCTTTATTGATGAAGCTCATTGCATCAGCCAATGGGGACATAATTTTAGACCAAGCTACAGAAAGATTAAAGATTTTATAGAGTTTTCCGGCATTAAAAATATTTCGGCATTCACTGCAACTGCAACCGAAGAAGTAAGAAAAGACATTATTTTACAACTCGGTTTGGAAAATCCTTCGGTATTTGTTAAAGGGTTTGAGAGGGATAATCTTCATCTTAATGTAATTCATACCAAGCAAAAAAAAGAAAAGACGGTTGAAATAATTAAAAAAAACCAACAACCTGCAATAGTTTATACTTCAACGAGAAAACATGCTGAAGAAGTTGCCGATTTTCTACGGTCGAATAAAATTAATGCGGTTCATTATCATGCCGGGTTGACCAATGAGCTAAGAAGAATGATTCAGGATGATTTTATAAGCGGGCGTGTCAATACAATCGTTTCAACTAATGCATTTGGAATGGGAATAGATAAAAGTGATATCAGAACGGTTATTCATTTCAATTTACCGGGGTCGCTTGAAAATTATTACCAGGAAATCGGAAGAGCCGGGCGCGACGGGAAGGATTCCAATATTTATTTATTGTATCTGGAAAAAGATGAACAGATACATGAATATTTTATTTCTTCATCAAATCCCTCAAGAGAACAAATTGAATCAGTTTATGCAGCAATATGCAACCACGGGAAAATTGCAGTAGGTATATTGCCGGACAAAGATATAAGGATTGACACTGACTTTTTTAATTTTATCAAGACTAAGGCAGTTGGTAGAGGACTTGTTGATTCATCTATCAGAGTTCTTGAAGAATCAGGTTATTTAAGATATAAATCGGAGTTTGAACAGAACCATGAAGGGCAGTTCATTATTGAACCTTCACGGTTAAAGAAATTTCTTATCGATTTTAATGATAACGAACTTAAAGACTTGATTCTGCTTTTACTAAGGGAATACGGGAGTAAGATATTTAATTCCAGAACAAGACTTCATACTGGCAAATTATGCGGCTCGCTGGAAATATCCGAAAATACATTATTTATTTCACTGAAACGGCTTATGCAATTCGGCATATTCTCTTATGAAGCGCCTTCTATTTCTCCTGCTGTTGTATTGACACAACCAAGGGTTATTTCATCGCAATTAATAATTAATCTGAAAAGAATGATGGAGCTAAACCGCAATGCTCATGAAAAGCTTGAGCAAATGACGGGTTATTGTTTTACAAAAACTTGCCGTTTCAAATATATCCTCGACTATTTTGGAGAAATAGAACCAAGTTACAAATGCGGGAAATGCGATAATTGTACCGGCAAAACAGGATACAGCCAAAATGTTTCGGGTTATCTTGAAGAAATCATTCTTCAAACATTGCACGAATTAATAAGACCGGTATCTAAAAGAAATGTAATTAAAATAATATCGGGCAAAACAAGCATAGCTTTATTCAGAAAATTATCTACGTATAGTTCCTGTCCTCATTTCAAAAAGGAAGAAATAGAAAATGCAATATCAGGATTGGTGAGTTCAAAATTCATACTTGAAAATCATGATTTAGTTTCTCTTTCTGAAAAAGGTATTGAAAATATTGTATCCACTGAAAATCATCCTGAACAGAATTCGCAAAATCCCGGGTATGAGCAAGAATTAAAATTATTTAATTTACTCCGGCAAGCAAGAAAGGAAGCCGCCGACAGATTCAATCAGTCGCAGGATCTAATTTGTCCGGATGAAATATTGCGTCTGATAGCAAACAAGAAACCGGATTCGCATTCGGGATTATTGAATATCAAAGGATTCAATCTGAGAATGTTCAACAAAGTAGGAGATAATTTTCTTAATATTGTCAAAGAGCATTCAACTTTGGCGTCATTAAATGAAGGGCTGAAAAAGAAAAACATACCGGAGAATACAGCGAAAATACTGGAGCTTGTCCAAAAAAAATACTCGCTTGAGGATATATCATCTTTAACGCATCTTCCGGAAGCAATCATATCTACACAAATTGAAACACTTATTGAAATGATACCTGAATTGGATATAAATCATCTTTTTGATAAGAATGAATTAAAGGCAATAAATGGGAAAATCGATCTTGGTATAAAAGATTTGAAAAGTTTGAGAGAGAAATTGGGAAAACCATTCAGTTATGCTAAAATTAGAATTGCACTGGCAAAAAAAAGGGTTAATTAATTATTTCATTTTTCTTTAGCTCAACCAGGTAATTATTAGCTTGTTTGAAGAAATCCTGCCATTCTTTTGCATCTTCGGAATAATTTTTCAGTTGCTGTTCAAAATCTTCTTTAGATATGTTGTATTTACTAAACACTCTGTTCTGACGGGAATGAAGAGAGTCGGCATTAAAAGAATAAGTCTCAAGCACAATTAGATTCTCTACATATACTTTAACTAATACATCTTCGGCAATATTTGATTTACCGCAACCTGCGGTTAGTA
>Ga0182027_10012079_pt1 | contig 12152 bp, 14 predicted proteins | sample 712E1DmetaG_FD_121300 | JGI IMG/M metagenome (GOLD analysis project Ga0182027, IMG submission 121300) | Permafrost microbial communities from Stordalen Mire, Sweden - 712E1D metaG (Illumina Assembly) | ecosystem: Environmental > Terrestrial > Soil > Wetlands > Permafrost | place: Sweden...
GATACAAGTCAATACCGTTTGATGATAATGCTCTTCCGAGAACTGTTGCGTGTGTCGTGAATACTGTTGCTACACTTTTGCAATTCTTCTTTAGATATAATAATCCGAAAGCAGACAACCATTCATGGAATTGCGCAACCACTTTCTTTCCGCCAAGAGAATTATTGGAGGAATGACCAAGAGAATTATCGAATACAAGTTTTATCATCTTCCCAGCGCAATAAGACCATAGCATCGGCTCCTCGAAATCCCACTGTCCATTCAATGAATCTATGCCATAATCAGTCCAGAATTCTCCTTTGAGCGCATCCTTGTTCCATGAAATTCCCAAGAATTCAATCAAGATAACATTAGGTTTTCCCTTTACATCATCCCATGTGCCATAATGGCATTTTATGTTCTCTTTTAGAAGTTCCGCAAATGCGTGTTTGAATTCTTCCGGCGGAACCTCCTCGCTGAATTCGACTTTTGCATGCTGTTCAAAATATGGTCCTATCATAAAATAATTCTTGTAGCGCGCACGCATCTGTTCAGATTTCGACGTAAGAACCGTGTATATTCCACCGACTTTATTGCATACTTCCCAAGATACTTCAAACATATAATCCGCCAATGGATTCATACTACACCCCTAACAAATATTGAAAAACAAATATTGAAAATATAATCGTGAGATTAATGCTTAATCATAAAATCATAAAAATAATTTGTACACGAGCAAAGTTATTATGAGCAATACAAGCACGACATAAAGCACGACCCATAATGCATTCTCTCGCGCATCGCTCCTCACTTCATCGCCTAATTCTGATTCAGGTCTGAGTTTATCCTCTTCTTCACGCTCGAATTTTTGTATGTCATTTCCAGACAAACCTTTTTTCGAGAAAAGTTTGAACCATCCACGCCTAGAATTCGATTCTTCGCGATCATCAGAATGATGCCTGTCTCTCGAGACTATAGGAGGAACATGGTCGAGTATGTGCGGTTCATGCACATGAACTTTATGAACATCATTATGGGAATCAGCATCATTGACAATACCCTTGTTCGGTACATGACTCGATGCATGTACAGGTATAGATACAGAGTCATGACTATGCTGCTCATCATGCTGTTTCTCTGAATGACCAGCATGATCTTCAATTCGTGGAATCTTTATTATGGAGTTGCCTATAGTCAAGTCCGCTATCTTGTCCTTTATAGCCTTTATAGTATCATCCCTCGAATGTACATTTCGAAGCTCTTCAGCAAACGTTCTGTCAGACAATACATGCTCTATCCAATTAGAGAAATCATTCTTGTGGTTATTGACGAATTGGTGAAATCCGTGATCATCCAAGTGCTCTATCTTAGACACTAATTCCAGAAGATTCCTAGCTCTCGTGCCATCATGGAATACAAACTCTCTGTCATGCGGCGCATTAATCAACATTTCACCCCTCTTAAATATAAATCCACTATAAATCCGCTTACGAATGCCTAAAAAAAACTAAAATATAAATACCAAAAAAATGTTACACCCTAAAAGTGTTCTAAAAAAATATCATAAAAAAATTTGCAGTATTTCGCTGCATCACTTCTTGCTAATCTTGTCGAGCCGATCAAACATTGCCCTATACAATTCTATGCTTGTATCAAGCCTGTTCTTGATGGTCTTCATCTTCTTTGCAAGATCAGATTCTCCGAATACATCGTTTATCCAGTTCGCGAAATCATTCTTTGTATCAGTAACGTGATACTTGAACATGTCATCGTTTATGGACTGCAATATATCAGCCAATTCCTTGCCGCTCTTGACTTTTCGACCATCACATAGAACAAAATATTTGTCAGGAGTCACTTCGACATATAGTGTGCGCTTCTTTATGACAGGCGCAACAACCAAAGCCGCAGGCTTTGCAGGCGTCGCCGAAACTGCAGGTTTTACAGATGGTACTGGCGTTGCAGGCTTTGCAGGCGCAGGAATAACAGTTGGTTTAGGAGCCGCGATAGCAGGCTTCTTTGCAGATACGCTCTTTTTTGCAACCGGTACACTCTTCTTAATAGACTTTTTCTTCTTCAAGTTCTCACCTCGAAAAAACTTCAGACAGATTCACGGCTGTTAAGCCAATCATGCACAATAAATCACATGTGTGCATTAATACAATACATTAATGATTATTACATAATTATATCATACCTATACACAATTTACTTATATATTTTACCATTAAATGCATAGGCGATGCGCATTGTTGTGCGTTGATAATACTTTGGATAATACTTGCCTCATCTTGTAAGCAATTCTGCAGGCTTCTCAGTTATCCTGTGCTTCACTTCATAATTATCCTTGAGTTCAATCACTATATTCTTTTCCGACAAAAGCTTCTTCATCCGAAGGATGATATCGTTCAGGATATTCATGAAATTAATATATGATTCATAAGGCGAATCGTATGGATTGAAATATTTATGGACGTCGCCATCATTGAAATATTTCGTGCACATATAATAGTAATGATCGCTCGTCGTGAGCTTGCGCCAATCTTCAAGAAGAGCCTTGTTGTTGAGTTCTTTTAATACCTTTTCTAGAGCATACACTTCTGCTAAGGCAGAATTCTGCATATTATTTCCGACCCATGCGCTCAAGTCACGCTCGATATCAGCCCAAGACACAAAATTATGAATGTCAAGTTCAGCGACAGGTTCAATTTTCGCAAGTTCAGAAGGCCAGACAAATTTCGTGTGAACATTCTTGTAAAGTTCGTGCGGCAAGTGCCTTAGGAAATTGAATATTCCAGTATCCTCCCATTGATGCTCTCCAAAAGTCTCATAATCCATGAAAAGATTTATAGAATGCTCTGCATGCTGGTTTATCCAGTGAGCATATTTTTCTGAAGTTAAAGGATAACTTTCCCACGATTTCTGACCGAACCTGAATGCTATGTCATCACTCAATTTATAATTTTTGAGAAGCAGACGCAAGTTTTTCGTAGTCTTTGCGCGATAAACATAATTCGGGCTGCGCCATTGGAGTATATGGTCTGCTCCTTCAGCAAGTATCGCCTTGTAGCCCATCTCTTCAATAAAATGCGCAATCTCATTATTGAATATCAATTCAGTATTTCTGAAAACTACAGGCTCCTGACCGAACAATTCCTTGATCTTCTTTCTATGCAATTCCACTTGAGCCTTGAATTCTTCCTTGGAATACAAGTAAGATATTGAATGATAATATGTTTCTGACAAGAATTCCACGCATCCAGTGCGAGCAAGCTCCTTAAATGATTCTAAAACTTCGGGAGAATATTTCTCGAACTGTTCAAGCGCAACACCAGTTATGCTGTATGCAACCTTGAACTGCCTGTCAGTATTCTTGTATGTGTTAATCAAGTCGAGAATCAATTTATTAGTCGGCAGATAGCATTTCATCGCGACCTTCTGCATAACTTCGCGATTCTTGTTATCGTCAAAATAATCGCTACTATGGCCAATATTAAATACAGAATATTTGCGCATACGATACGGTTGATGTACCTGAAAATAAAAACATATATTTGGCATTGTTCTTCACCCACAAAATTATACTCACCACTTATTGATATTATTGATCTTATTGATTAAATATCAAAACTGTCTGACTAAACAATATCACAATTTAAGCCATCCTTAACTTAAGCTATCTTCACTCCATGATGCTTCTCTGAAAGCACAGCATTATAGAGATCAATACATTTTTGCGCTGGAACATTCCAGTTGAATGTATGGACTTCCATAGACCCATGTTTAGAGAGTTCATGGTGCAATGTTCTATAATTGAGTACAGTAATCATCTTATTGGCTAATTCATCAATATCCCAGAAGTCAACCTTCAATGCATGAGTCAAAACTTCACTCACGCCAGACTGTTTAGAGATAATAACTGGAACACCATTTCTTAAAGCTTCAAGAGGAGTTATGCCGAAAGGTTCACTGACTGAAGGCATAACATACAAATCAGCAGCCTGATACGCCCTGTCAACATCGTTGCCATTAACAAATCCTGCAAACAATACTTTATTGCCCATTCCAAGCTGCGCAACCCTGTCAATAAGTCTAGCTTCCATATCACCAGTGCCTGCAATGATAAATTTCACATCGGGATCATAATCAAGAACCCTTTTTGCAGCTTCAACAAAATAATCAGGACCCTTCTGAAGCGTAAGCCTGCCCAAGAATAACACGACCTTCTCATGCTTCTTTATATCAAAATTATGTTCAGGACCGCTGAAATCTACAGCATTATGAACAACCACAATCTTGCTATCAGCAATTCCATAATGTTCCATAATCTTCTGCTTGGTAAAGTATGATACTGCAACAACCCTATCAGCATATTCCATGCCGGATTTTTCAATTCCATAAACGTATTCATTGATGCTGTTTCCGCCAGTCCTATCAAATTCTGTAGCATGCACTTGAACAATTAACGGCTTGCCTGAAACCTTTTTTGCTTCAACACCTGCAGGGAATGTCATCCAATCATGGCAATGAATTATATCAAATTCTTCAGTCTCTGCAATCATTCTTGCAGCTAGACTTAAACGATAAACTTCTTCATTGATATTCTTTCCATAAAGTATTTTAGAACTGTCTCCGCGCTTTTCCATAAGCTTAACATAATTGTCATATTCCTGCCTATACTGCGCGTCAGAAAGATAAGGAGTCAATAATGTATCAATGCGCTTAACCTTCAGATTATATTTGTAAAGATTTGATGCAATAAGCAACTTGACGAATTCAGCTTTCATATCTTCCGGACCGTTTGGCATAACAAAAGTCACTTCAACATTCTTGTTCGTCAAACCCTTAGTCAAGCCATAGCATGCAGTGCCTAAGCCTCCGGACATGAATGGAGGAAACTCCCACCCAAACATAAGTACTCTCAATTTATGCAATCACTCACCTCAAAAATAATAAACCTAAAATGTGCCATAATTAAATAAGGTCATAAAAATAAAATGTGACTAACACAGTATACATTTTATACTGTGACTCGTTTGTACAAAAACGATTGTTTCAAACAGCAATTTGGAAATTTTAAAATCCATCACGATTTTATCGAATTTAATTTGATATGATTTACTGCATCTTGATATATAAAAATGTTTCTGTTTTTTTGAATAAAAATAGACGAAAGATGGTTGAAATTTGAAATGAATTTCAAAATTTAAGTACTACTTTTTAATATAGAAAATAATAATTTTGACAATTTTCCCGCACAAAAAAAGACATATTAAACAATAAAGTTATTAAGTTTAGTTATAACTTAACATAATAAGTTAATTTACTTATTCACAATCGAAATATTTATATATTTGCTTAGTACCAAACAATTATGGTTGATGAATTTTCTCCGGAGATGTTTATCAGTAACAGATGGAACATCCTTAAAGAGATTGCCCAGCACCCCCAGTCGCCTAGCGATCTAGCCTTAAAGACGAATACAAGCATATCAAATATTACCCAGCAACTTAAACTTCTTGAAGCTTACAAGATTGTCCGCAAAGAGAAATCTGATGAAAAGAACGCAGGCAAGCCAAGGACAATATATTATCTGAACGTTGAGATTGCATACTCAGTCATATTAAAGAATGGCAAAGCTGAACGCAAGCTATTCTATATTGACAATAACAATAACATGTTCTTCAATATACTGTTTAGCATGAATCCTGAGGATCTCATGTTCATATTAAAATTCAGCTTCAAGTATGAAGAAGTGTTAAAAAAGTGTAAAGCCATAGGCTTTCTCAAGTCAACAAAGGATAGCATTGAACTGTTTCTCATAACAGATTATCTTGAAGAGATAAGGTCAAAGTTTTCAAATATATTCATTGAAGACCATCATGGCAAGACGAAGAAGATAATCAATTGGAGCCATAATGAGTTTGAGATAAATGATGGCTTGTCAAGAAAGGACAAATATTTTATGGACATGATAAAAAATGTTCAGGTCATACATGATCCTTCAAAAATACTTGAACATGTCAAGGAGAAGAGAGAGAACGCATAATATAATGTTATAAATATATTACAAAAGATATAATGTAAAAGTCTATTTATAAAATATAATTCACAAAGTATATGATATAAGCAACAATCAATATCATGAATATACCTTAACTAAATATTTATATCACAAACATTTAATAATTATAACTTGGATGATACTCATGGATAAAATAATCAAATTTTTAGATGAACTCAGCGATGAAGAACTGTTCACGCTAGAAAAGGAATTGAAAGACGGCGCTATTCAGAAGTTCATTGAGCAGAAGAAAGAATACTTCAAGATTAAAGGGAAGGCTTGCGCTTCATGCGGCAATACTGTGACTGAAGACTGTTTCGTTCTGATCTATGGCGACCCAAAGATAGGTGTAAGAAAGAAGGCGCATTTCTGCGGCAGCGACTGCATGGAATACTTCATCAACAAGAACATCAGGAAGAATGAAAACAGCAAGATAAGTTCCAACATTAAAAACGCGAAAATGACAGGATAAAATGGGACTCTCACAACTAAGATTATTATATGAGAAACGCAGATCTAATCTAGTCAGCCTTCTTGAAAAAAATCCGAAACTTGATCCAGCGCGCCAGCACCAGATATATGGCGCAATATGCGAGATTGATATACTGCTCAAAACCATTTCCCACTTGAAAGACCAGGAATTCAAAGACAATTTTGAACTGGATGCCAAAGGCAAAGGGATTAATCCTGGAAGAGTATAAAAAGAAACCTCGTCATAAGCGCCCTTACGTGAGCAACAAACAATAAATAATCTAATGCAAAGGGAGATTCCAAGAGGGAATTTGCATAACAGGCAAATAAACGAATTGCGAACCGGCGCTAAGTGAGCGAAGCGAACAAGAGGTTTTCGACTGAAATGGAAAACATAATCAGTAATAAGGTGAATTAATGCCATTAAGAAGATTGAAAGACATTTATGAGAAACGCAGGAGCACTCTCAAGAATGCTCTTGAACAAAACACTGATTTGAGCAGCGACCGGAAGGCTGAACTTAATGGAGCGATTGCTGAAATTGATGCGCTGACTAAAACCATTGATACATTAAGACAGCAGGAGATTGAAGACAACAAGCTTCTCGAAGTCAAGGGACGATCGACCATCCTCGACCATATTCCTATAGTAAATAAACTTGGCGATAAGACAAAGAACAAATTCGAAGAATCCGGCACAAGACACAGCCTTAATGAAGCATTCATCAAGAAATGTGAAGCTAATACAAGATATGAATTGTTTGCAAAGATTGCATCTGAGGAAGGCTTTGAACAGATTGCCCACATATTTTCCGAGACTGCAAAAAATGAGCGCGAGCAGGCGCGTATAATTCTCGAGTATATGCGTGAAATAAAAGAAACCATGGACAATATCCGTGATTCAGCAGATATGGAGCGCTCGTATCACAATTATTATTATACTCATTATGAGAAGATTGCAACAGAAGAAAAATATCCTGCAGTCGCAGAATTCTTCAAGGAACTTGCGCAGATAGATTCAGAACACGAGAAAAGATTCCTGAAATTACTCAAGAACTTCAACGAGAACAAGATATTTCGAAAGGACATAATAGTCAAATGGCGATGCAAGGATTGCGGATACATTGTAGAAGCGCATGAAGCGCCTGCAAAATGCAGGATATGCAGGGCAAGCAAAGGAAAGTTTGAAGTATATACGGAAGTGTTCTAGAAATCTAGTTTATTTCTATTAGAATATGGTTCTTGTCTGGCAAAGATACTAATATTTCCTCTCCACCTTTCAGATTAAGACTTCTTGCAACATCTTTATTGATATACATTCCAAGCCTGTCTTGAGAAAGCTTTACTATTGTCTGCTTTAATTTCAAAGTAGTCCGCAATTCATCAACAACCTTCATGGATGAAGACTGTTCGAACTCATAATAATCACATTTAGGACATTGATAACTAATAGCTTTATTCTTTGCACCATGTATAGTTACTAACACTTTTCTTAGTTCCGACTTGCAGTTTGGGCATTTCATCTTCGTTTAGCGTTTATTATATATACTACGTTGTTTTCGAGTCTAAACACAATGTAATATCTATTAGACTCAATCTCAAAGGTTTTTCCTTTCTTCTTAGGATTCTTTGTTAAACATACTATCTCTACAACTTCATCCCAAGGGACATCCTTCTGATGCTCAGTGAGATAATGTTCTGTAGGTCGGACATCAGTGAAATAAACCATAAGTCATTCCGACTACATATATGTAGTCAATCGTACTATATAAACTTTTCGATGCTTATGTTGAGAAATCAATCTTCTTTATATGCCTTTCGACGAGAAATCCGAAAGAATTACGGAAAAAACCGGAAGATTTTCGGAGTTAAGCATAAAATAAAGAAACTATTAATAAATAAGATAGAGAAAGAACTCGGAAGAAAAATTGTGATGACAAACACTATTCATATCTGAAGCATAAAGAGATATTTAATGCATCTATACATGATGCATATACACATATCTATAGCAATCTTTGCTGGTGACCTATATCTCATCCCATCCTTTCTCACCATATATCAATTCTTCTATGACTCGTTTCACGTGTGTTATAGGTATTCTCTTCTGCTCCTCTGTATCCCTGTTCCTTATTGTCACGTCATGTTTCTCTTTTGAATCATAGTCGACTGTTATGCAGAATGGCGTTCCTGATTCATCCTCGCGCAAATACCTCTTGCCGACGCTTCCTGATATGTCGTATCTTGCGCTGAATTCCTTCTGCAAGTCATCAAATATCTTCTTTGCTATATCGGGCAGTCCATCCTTTTTCACGAGCGGGAATACAGCAACATTTACAGGACTCATGTGCCATGGTACAAGGAATTTTGTCTTTCCCTCTTTCTCGTCAGTTTTCTTGTAGAATAAATCAAGTAATGCAAATGTTGGTCTGTCTGTTCCGAATGCTATCTCTATTATGTTTGGAACTTCATTCTTATTCTCGGCACTAGATTCTTCGTTGAATAATTCGAGTTTCTTTCCTGAATGCTTCGCGTGCGTCGTCAAATCATAGTCTGTCCTGTCGTGCACTCCGCACATCTCAGTCCAGCCGAAACAATTCAACTTGCATTCAATATCCCATGCGTCCTCTGCATAGAATGCTTTCTCGTCCGGATAATGCTGTCTTAATCTTAATTTGTCTGAAGGAATTCCTAGCTTTCTGAATAATGAATATGCCATGTATACTGCCCAGGCATATGCCTTGTTCTTGAAGTTTTCATTCTCTAACGCTTCATGTACAGTCATTAATTTTGGTTCACCATGCGTTTCCTGCATCTGCCAAGTCCATAATGGCAGTTTCTCGTGCATCACTTCATCGTATTTCTCAAATGTTGCTTTCTGATGCTTGAACAGGAATATCTGCGCTTCTGCCTGCGTAAATTCTCGGCATCTTATGACATGTTGTCTTGGACTTATCTCATTCCTGTATGCCTTTCCTATCTGGAATACTGCATATGGAAGTTTCTTTCTGAAGAACTCATTATATCTAAGGAATGGAAGATATGTTGTAGTCGCAGTCTCAGGGCGATTGTATGCCTCGACGTCAAGACCTATTGTCGTCTTCATCATCAAAGTGTGGCGCTTTATCTCCATATTGAAGTGCGACTTGCATGACGGACACTTTATATCGTGCGATTTTATGAAGTCGAGATATTCCGTGTCTGTCTTATGATCCCAATTCTCGTCGGGAGAGATTTCTTTCAATAGATTATCCACACGAAAATTTCCATTGCATTTAGAACATGTAATGACTGGATCAGTGAATCCTCCTAAGTGACCAGAGGCTTCCCACACTTCTTTCTGCATTACTGTCGGGCATTCGACTTCCCAAAAGCCATTCTTCTGGTATAATCTTCTTATCTGGTTCTCGACATTATTCTTTAGAAGTTTCCCCAAAGGAGCATAAGTGTAAAAGCCCGCCAGACCGCCATATATTTCCGGTTCAGGACCCCATATGAAGCCTTTCTGCTGCATGAAACTGATTAATTCATCATAATACTTTGACGAAGATTTATTATTGTCGTTATTGTCATCCATAATACATTGGATAAGAGGAGAATTTAAAAAGATTGTTTTTTGATTGAACTATCATGCAGAAAGTTTATAGTATAAGAGAATATCCTACATGATGGTAGACCTAGAAAAAATTATAGTATATGGAAGTGGACATTACAAGGAAAACATCGCTCAATGGAATAAATGGGGTTGGGCTACCGCTAACGATGGACTTCAAGAAGTATTGCCTCCTGAAAAATCAGTGGAATTCATCGGAAATATAGAAAAATATTTTCCTGACGATTATAAAGGCAGGATTCATCGATCGATACAGTCCAGAGACGACCATGCCATAATTATCATGCTTATAGAATTCAAGGATAAAAATAAGGTCTATGAATCGCTGCAGAAATATTTTTCTAGTCTAAAACAAAATACTCGATAAATTAATAAAAAATATTTATTTCAAGCTTTAGCTCTATAGTTTGTTCATGTATTTGTCGTGGGCAACCTTTATCGAATTGTCGTTTATATCAGGATACATCGAGCGATTATCTCCCGGATACACATATTCCTTGTCAGTCGGATAGCGCTTAAATATGAAAGCATCAATTGTTGAGTTGTTATAGTTATCGTAGAATTTCATGCTGATGCCTTCATGGGTCTTGACTGTGAGTAGCGCATCCTTGTGTGTGCCGAATAGTGTTTTGTGGGTTGTTAGAGTATAATTCAGTGTATCTCCATCTACAACTTTGTTTATGGAGTATTCTGTCTTGTCTTTGTGCTTGTCCATATTACGGACGTGACCAGACTTCTGACCAAAACAATTGGAAATCACAGCGCCAGTAAGCAATGTAGTCAGTACAATTTTGTTAATAGTGTTCTTCATGGATTTGTAAGTCATTTTGTATACCTCGTAAAATATAATTCGATATTCAGGAGGAAAACAAAGGCATTTAAAAATATTACGCAAATTATCACTGTTAAGTGAAGTCAATCTAATCTTGCTTTGTAGAAATAATGATTCTCTATCGGTACAAGCTGCGAATTTCTTATGAGTCCATGGAACTGGCTCCGTATCTTGTTCAATTTCTCATTTATCGACTTGTAATCCTTGTCGACTATCTCGAATATGTAGCTGAATTCCCCAAGGCATTTGTATCTCTCAACGACCAATGGATCAAGCTTCAGCATTGAATCGAATACTGCTAATTTGTCAAGCTGATCGTCTGCAAATTTCAGGAGGATGCCGTAATACATCAAATTGTCAAAGTTCATTACCGTCGTGAAATTCATTATGATCTTGTCCTTGATTAATTTTTTTATCCTGTTATGTACAGCATCATATCCAATGCCTGTCTTTTTTGAAATTTCTAAACTGTTCAAGCGGCAGTCGAGACAGAGTTCCTGCAGTATGGATTTATCGGCAGCATCAAGAGAGTATACATCTTTTGTTGCATCAAGCCTTTGCAGTATGAAGTGCGAAGTCACGTTTTTTCTCTTGTTGAAGAACTCCTCAAGTTCTGTCGTCATAGCATACGCATCCTTAGTCAGTATCTTAAGATTATAATTGTACTGTGTCACCGATTTCATGATAACGATGCATCCGTGAATTTTGCTCAAGTCAGCGATGAATTCTTTCTCATTCTCGATATATCTTGTCTGTATGAACACATAATATGTGCTGTATCTCAGCCGCGCATAATCTATCTTTGCATGAAATCCCTTTATAATATTGTTGTCGACAAATCTTTTCAGGCGGTATAATGCTGTCTGTTTTGATATCCTGCATTTTGACGAGATATCCTTGAGGGATATTCTTGCATCATGCCTCAATGCGTCAAGCATCTTTATATCTATCTTGTCAAGTTTTCCCTTGAACAAATAATCCATCATTCCGTTCATTATTATGATAATCTTGTATTATTTATATATTTTTCCTAAATTATAAGAAATTTTAATAATCTTATTTTATTTATCTGGGTATCTATACCTTATCATAAGATCCGATGAATCATCGGGTCAGGAGGATAAAATGAAAAAGATAACAATTGACAATGTTGTGTTGAATGTCGGTAAGTTTGACGGGAATACAAAAAAC
>Ga0182027_10012081_pt1 | contig 12151 bp, 9 predicted proteins | sample 712E1DmetaG_FD_121300 | JGI IMG/M metagenome (GOLD analysis project Ga0182027, IMG submission 121300) | Permafrost microbial communities from Stordalen Mire, Sweden - 712E1D metaG (Illumina Assembly) | ecosystem: Environmental > Terrestrial > Soil > Wetlands > Permafrost | place: Sweden...
CCCGTCGAGCGGGGTACCCAGGGCCTCCGGCCAAAACAACGTCAACAGATGGCGCAGGCCCAGGCGGTGTCCGGATTGCAGAAATTCGCTCGATGCCTGTGAGCGCGAGACGAGTGGAGCTTCACCCAACATGGGCAACAGGAGATAGAGGGACGATGCGATGGCCAGCACCGAGGCGGCGAGTGCCCACAGCGATAGCCGACGGGCGTAGGCTCGCTCGCCCCGCCGCCACCGGCTCACGGCCACACCGAAAAGATAAGCCGCGGCGAACCCGCCCGCATAAGATGGAATCTGCAATTGGCCGGCGTGGAGACAAAGGATGCCACTGGCAGTCAGAGCGAGCGCCGGTCCTGGGCCCGGCCGTCGAGCCAACCAGAACGCACTGGCGAAGAGAAAGGGAACTGTACTGATGCCTGCCAGCGGACCCAGCCATCCGGCGTAAACAGCGAGGATGAGCTTGAACGCGAATAGCCCAGCCACACCTAGGAAAACACACGACCAGCGGCCGAGCCCCAACGCGCGCCCGGTAAGATAGCAACCCAGGGCCCCAAACAGTAATTCTATTGCGAAGGTCAAGCCAATAGAGTGGGCCGGGTTGGCAACAAGAAACGCCAAATGCAGCGGATTGGTGTAAAGGGCATTGGGGCTACCAAACGCGGGTGTTCCGGAGAGCTGGTCCGAACGCCAATAGGGGATCCCAAGGCCATGTTCCAGTGAGCGATGCAATACCTCTTTGGCGGCCAAGTGGTAGGCGACGACGTCGGAATGAGGAGAATAGGGGACGGAATCCGATCGCAACAGAACGCTGTAACCGGCCAGGCTCAGGAGCAGAAATAGAAGGACGGTGAGAAGGCGCAGTCGAGCGGTGACATTGAAGCGAGCGCAAAGACGTGGCACCCGTTCAGCCTCCCTCGGAGGCTGCGGAGCCCAGAACCAATAGGACGATGGAACCAGGGTAACGGTAGACGCGCTCGGCCGTGGGCAGCAGCTGTTGATAGAGCCTTCTATTGGGCAGCGTAGCTTGAGCCGAGTCACTTAGGTCGAGAATTGCGCAATAGCGCGTTCCCGCCACAATGGCGTCGGCGGCCGCCTGGGCATAGGAGGGAATTCTAGGCGTGTAGATTGGAGCCAGCCTGAGTTGTTCTTGCGTAAGAAGGGACAGACTGTAGGCGTACCAGTAGTCCGCCACGCCCACCCGACAGCCGTCGGATAGGGCCTGCGCAGCTATTGTCCTTTTCGACGCCGGGGCGTGCACACCTGACTCGCCTCGCTGCGCCATAGACAGAGCTACGGCGCCGAGCACGAAGGGAAGGGAAGCGCAGGTGAAGCGGAAAGCGCGAGTCACGGCACTCTCCATGGGCTTGCTCGGATGAGGTGGTCTCGCTTGCCTGAACCGATCGACGGCGGTCGCCCAGGCCGCGGCGACGGCAAATTGAACCGGCCAAAGGTAGCGGTAGCCGCTGTCGAAAACGCGGCGGTTGAGTACAACGAGCACGGCGGACGCAGCGGCGAGCAGAAAGACACTTGCGGGAACAAAGGCCGTGCGCTGGCCCTGGTGCCAAGCGCGCGCCGTTGGCAGTACGGCTAGTACGATGAGCAGAAGGGAAACGCCGGAGCCGAGGACGATGGCTACGCTGCCCGCCACACCCAGCGTGGAAAGCTGACCGAAGAAATACTGGGGCAGCGTCCCGAGAACAAGATCGGTCGTGCGCCTGGGAATAGCGGAAATGCGCGCCAGGGCGAACCCACCTGCACGGTAAGGCGCATACCAACTCTCGGGCGAATAGGAATGGATGATTCTGGGGAGCGCTCCCACTGCAAAGCCGACAACCAACACGAGGAGCTTGCCCAAGGGAATTTTACGCATGTCGTTCCACTGGCGCAGCCGAATCGCCAGGATGCAGACGACCGACAGCCACACAAAGGGCGAAACCCAGTACCCGACGCCAATCCACAGGCCGACGAGAAAGGCCCGTCGTTGGAGCGTCCGCAGGTCACGGGACCAGAAGAGCAGCGTGGCGAAAATGAAGCAGTTGTTCAGGTGAATTCCGTAGAGGTGAGACATGAATCGAGAATAGGTCATGCCACCCACAGCAAGCATGGCTGCGGCGGCGATGCGGGTTGTGCGCGACGAGAACGTGGCGGCGAGGGCGCGATAGAACAGCCATTCCGTCGCGAACGCGAGCAGGGCCGCGGCGAGCCGAAAACCATAGATTCCGCTCGGTAGGATCCGCTCCAGACCGGCGGCTAGTAGGACTTCGAATCCACCGCCATAGGTCTGGCCATAGGCGAACCTCGGCAATTCGCCCTGGGCGATGTGGCGGGCCATGAGGCCGAGCACGGCCTCGTCCGAGTCCAAGGGAAGGACGTCGGGGAAAACGACGGGAACCATCTTGAAGAGGGCGCTCAGCAGAAAGAATGCGATGACGGCGCCCCCGGGTGCTTTGCGCACGAATTGGAGGCCTTGGGATTTCAACGCGGCCAACGCCATGGCCCGCGAGTGTACTTCGGATCAGTCTTGGCCGCCTGCTTCGCCGCTTGCTGGTTGAGCCCGTCCCAGCACCCGTGTGAACAGAGCGTCGAGCGAGAATAGGCCTGAGCCCAGGGTGACGATCGCCATCGCAAGTACGACATAGATGAATTCGTCGAGTGCGAAAAGGTCCACGATGCCGTGAAGCTCGTCTCTCTTGGCGGTGATGATGGCGACGGTCATGTTGGCGACGATGGGTAGCGCGGCCAGCCGCCCCAGCAAGCCCACGAGTAGCAGGGCGCCGCATCCGAGCTCGGTCAGGGATACCAAGACCGCGTTGGCGTGCGGAGACGGGATACCAAGCTCGGTGAAGTAGGCCGTGACCTTGGCGAGATCTTGGACCTTGCCCCATCCGCTCGGCACGAAGACCGCCGCGAGCGACAATCGAACCAACAGCAACGCCACGGGCTGTCCCCGAGCTGCCCACGCCAGAGACCAAGCAGTCAATCGTCGGACTCTGTCAGCTGTGTTCATGCGGATCTCCCCGTCGTCGCCTCTGACTTCCGTGTCACCAGACCGTCGTCAATCCACCGTGCAAGGATCTGAAATGCGCGCGTCGGCGCATCGTCCCCGGGCTGCGGGGTTTGCGCGATCATCGTTTCGCACAGCTCTGCGATGGTCGCACCGCCAGCCGCCACGGCCAGCATCGCCGCTTCATCGGCGCCATCGACCTCGCGATGTCGGACCTCGAAGTCTTGGCGCCACACCAGCAGCGATTCGGGACGTGCCGCGGGCTCGGGCGGTTGTGGCGGTCGCACGGAGCTCCAAATCGTTGACAATGCAAATGCGAAGTTGAACACGGCGTGGGTCGGGCTCAGTCGCACGGCCAACCTGACCAGCGTGTTGGCCGGCAGTCCCCGCAGCGCCTCCAGGGTCAGCGTCGGGACGTCTGCCCCATCGAAGAGCTCTCGATGCGCTCGCTCAAGTCGAGCCAATTCGGGCAGCCACGGCCGCGCGACGCCGAGCGCGTGCCGTGCGAGGTAAGCGGCGAGGTTCGCTCCGGCCTCGCGCAGCGAAGGATGACTCGGTCGATGGGCCAGAAGAAAATCGGTAACGAGATCGTGAAACGCGACGTCGCCGACTGCGGCCACGACGCGCGGGAACTCGTCGCGAAGGACATCGAGGATTCGATAGAAATACATGTCGGCATAGATGTCGAGACGACGGGCCGCCGACAATCGATGGTCGCCCGCGATGATTGCCTCCAGATCGGCTGCGGCCAAGCCGCGCGCGACGAGCCCGGGCCCGACCCCGGTTGGCGCCGTGACCAGATCGTAGAACAGCTCTTGCAGCTTGGGCAGCGGCTCGAATTTCGAGACCGCGTCGCGCTTGGGGCGCGGACCCGCAACGACCGCAGGTGGGATCGTTACGGAAGACTCCGCGCGTGCCGCGCGCACCTCGCGTTCGATTTGGGCGGCCCGGCGCGATTCGGCGACGAGCTCTTCGAGCGGCGGAATGTCGTCGTCGCGCTCGATCAAGGTAGGAATCGGCCCGAATCGCGTGACCGCCGCGCGATACAGATCCCATACGCCGTCGCACACCGGGTGATCGTGCGTGTCGAGCAGATGCGTCCCTTCGTCGCTATGGCCGGCCAAGTGAATCTGGCCGACGCGGTCGACTGGGATCCCGTCCAGGAACGCCTGCGGCGAAAATCCGTGGTTGTAGGCGCTGACGAAGACGTTGTTGACGTCGAGCAGGACGCCGCAATCCGCCCGCCGGCAAAGCTCGGCCAGAAATTCCCACTCGGTCAGCGCCGAGCTCGCGAATTGCAGGTAGCTCGATACGTTCTCGAGCAAAATTCTTCGGCGCAAACGCTCCTGCACCCGGGCCACGCGCTCCACGACGTGCGACAGCGCCTCTTCGGTAAACGGCAACGGCCACAGATCGTGACCCGTGTGTCCGCCGAAGCTGGACCAGCACAAGTGGTCCGAGAGCCACGCGGGTTCGATCTCTCGCGCTAGATTGTCCAGGGCATCCAGATAGTGCGCGTCCAAGGGATCGACGGAGCCCAGGGACAGTGAGACGCCGTGCAAGACCACCGGCATCCGTTCGCGCACCCTGCGCAGGACGGCGCGTGGATTGCCCCCGGCAACCATGAAGTTCTCGCTGATGACTTCCACCCAGTCGACCACCGGGGGCTTGGTCGACATGGCGACGAAGTGGGGCGGCCGTAAGCCGATGCCGTGGCCGATGGCGGGGAAGTCATTCATCTCGGCATGCCTCCTGATGGGTGATGGTGCGGCGGCCGACGATCCTGCCCGCTGATTGGCAAACCACCGCGAGTAGGATCGCCAGCCGTCGTGGGTCGCCGAATTACTTCTTCTCTTCCGCGGGTGCGGCCGTGCCGCCCTTGGCCTTGCACGCCTTGTCGGACATGCTCATCCAGCCCTTGCCCTTGCACCCGTTCTGGCCCTTGCAGGCGTTGTCGGCTGACTTGCAGCCACCCTTGCCTTGGCATGCGTTCACGCCCTGACAGTGCACGCTGCCCGCGGATTTGGCCGAAGCGGCGAATGGCGTGGCGGCTGAGAACAACCCGGCGACGGCGGCGGCGATCAATACACCCTTGGTGGTCATGTGTCTTTCTCCTCGTGTCTATGGTTGGGCCGGAAAAGCCCGGCGATGGGATGGTGAAGTCACTTCTTACCTCCCCTACGCGGCTGGGCCTGAATCGGTTACGCCAAAGGGGAGGATTTTGGTCCGATTGTTTTGACAGCATTCTGGCGGCGGTTCAAGGCGGTCATGGCCCAGGCCCCGAGCACCATGAGGGGCAGCGCAGGCAGCAGGTGGCCAATCAGGGCGTGCCGAGGCCCGGACACCGGACAGTGGACACGAATCAGCAGATGCGCCCAGGTGGCGGCCGCCAGACCCAGGCACGCCCCCGTCCACCCCGGCCGCGACAGCGTCAGCCCGCGCGGTAGGAGCAGTCCAATTGCGAGGAGAGGCAGCGCGATGATGAAGGTGAACAAGTCGCAAGCACGCGCGTGCCACACCGTCGCTGGCCAACCGGTGAATAGCACGCTCGACGATGCCTGGGGATCGACCGCGACCACCAGCACCAGCAACACCGCCGGAAGCCCCCACGCCGCGAGGACCAGCGATTCCGACGCCGCGCCGACCATAGCTCGCCCGCGGGTCAGCCCCGCCGCCATCGCCAGCACTGCTACCGCCAGCAAGGTCACGATGGTTTCCGCCAGCGACGTCGTAGGTAGCTCGTGCCAATCGAAGCGAAGCCCGAGCGCGAACAAGACCACCCACCACCACGCCATGGCGCCCAAGCCGCCGAGCAACGCCCGCCGCGCCCAGGTCCGCGGCCGGGTGGACGGTGTCAGTGCGGCGGCCTGAAGAAGGCGCGCGCGCAACTCGGCCGAAGGTCGTTCGGACATCGTCATGTGCCTTCCCTTTCTTCCGCAATCGCGTCGGCATGGGAAAAGTGTCCGACGAGAAGGCTGCGCAGAGCCTGATAGGCCCGGTGGGCGCGCAGTTTTACCGCTCCTTTGGTCGTGCCCATCACCGCGGCGACCTCGGACACCGAGAGACCCTCGCCCTTCAGCAGCCGAAAGGCGGACGCCTGCGTCTCGGGCAGCTGGGCCAGCGCCTCGTCAAGCGCGTGCGATAGCTCCGCGTCCGCCAGCATGTCCTCCGCGGACGGCCCCGGCGCGCGCCCTTCGCGCATCGCTGCCGGCGCGCCATCGGGGTCGTCCGACCACGCGTCGCTTGCGGATGCCTCGGGCCGTCGCGCTCGCACGCTGTCCAGAAACAGATGCCGGGCGATGGTGTAGGCCCACGGCAACACGGCGGCGCCTGTGCGGTAAAGGCCGCGCGCCCGGTGAATGCGCAGGAAGGTCTCTTGGGTCAGATCCTCGGCCAACGGACGATCGCGACACAGCTTCATCAAGAAGGTGAACACGGCCGGCGCCCCGAGATCGTAGACGTCGCCGAGCGCCGCGTCCTCGCCACCGGCGAAACGCGCCATGGCTCGGTCGAGCGGCGATAGATGGTCGTCAGCAGACATCCAATCCGTAAGCATGTCCTGACGAAGAAGGACTGCACAAGTCCTGATTGGAGTCGCCACGTCTACCGGTACGCGCGACGAGGTGACTTGGTTTCGACGCGCCGGCCGTGCTAGCGGTGTCGCGTCAGGCCGGCCTTTTGCGCTTCGAGAAGCCAGGTTGGCCGGGCGAAAATGTCGTCGAACAGGCTCGACACGGGCGGAAGGCCCGCGGCTTCCTCGCTGACGATGGCGGCGCGGATGTCGGCCGTGATGCGCTTGGCGAGCGCCGCCTGGGTGTCGGCGGAGAGAATCTTTTTCTCTTCGAGCCAGGCGGCAAAGCGCAGCAGCGGATCTCGCTTGGACCAGGACTTGTGCTCGGCCGCGTCCCGGTAGTGGGCGGGATCGTCGGCGCTGGAATGGGCGCCCAGGCGGTAGGTCAGGGCCTCGATGAAGGTGGGGCCGCCACCGGCCCGCGCTTTGTCCACGGCAGCCTTGATGGCCGAAAACATCGCCAAGACATCGTTGCCGTCGACCCGCAGCGACGGTACGGCATAGGCAAGCCCCTTCACCGCCAAGGTTTCCGCCTGGGTTTGCACGGACACCGGCGTGGAAATCGCCCACTGATTGTTCTGGCACACGAACACCACCGGCGCCTGGTAGACGGCGGCGAAGTTCAAGCCGGCGTGGAAGTCATCCTCGCTGGTGGCGCCGTCGCCGAAGAAACACAGGGCGACGGTGCTTTCCTTACGAATCTTGGCGGCCCAGGCGATTCCCACGGCGTGAGGGATCTGCGAAGCCACGCACGACGAGGTGCTGACGTGCCTGATGCTGGCGGCGCTTACATGACAAGGCATCTGTCGGCCGCGTCCGGAATCGTGATCCGTACCCAAAATCTGCGCGATGTACTTGGCCAGGGGCAAGCCGCGATAGATCGCCGCCGCGCCCTCGCGCAACCCCTGCACAAAAAAATCCGTCGCGGCGATGGCATGCGCACCCGCGATGGCGCCCGCCTCTTGCCCGCGCGCCTCGAAATAGTGGCTGATGCGTCCCTGGCGCTGTAGCGGCAGCAATTGGTCGTCGAGCAGGCGGCTGGTGAGCATTCCTTCGTACAGGCGAAGGAGCGCGTCCGCGGAAAGTTGGGGCACGAGCGCCGCATCGGCGTGGCCGTCCTCATCGAGGATGCGCAAAAGCCCCGTCGCGCGCGCGTAGTCTTCGTCCGACCAGATCTCTACGCTCGCCCCGCTTTCAGCGATGAGCTGGCCTGAACGACTCTTGCTGGTCGGCTGCGCCATGTCCCCGCTCGTCCTAGGTTACGTCGAGGAAGATCAGCCCCGGCGTTTCCAGCGATGCCTTCATTTCAGCGACAAAGGTGGCGGCATCGTAGCCATCGACCAGCCGGTGATCGACGGACATGGAAAGATTCATCATGTCGCGGATGACGATCTTGTCGTCCACCACGGTGGGCCGCTTGGCGATCTTGTGGATGGCCAGGATCGCCACCTCGGGGTAATTCACGATGGGCGTGGCCACGATGCCGCCCAAGGAGCCGAGGCTGGTGATGGTGAACGTCGAGCCGCCTAGATCGCGCGGCGACACGCGGCCGTTTTTCGCCGCCACCGCCAGCCGCTCAACCTCCTTCGCCAGGTCGAGCAGCGAGCGGCGATCGGCGTGGCGAATCACCGGCACCATCAACCCCTCGGGCGTCTGGGCGGCGATGCCGATGTGATACTCGCGGCGCTGCACGATTTCGCCCGCCGGCTCGTCGAGCGTGGCGTTGAGCTGGGGATGCTTTTTCAGGGCCTCCACCGCCGCTTTGACGAAGAAGGGCAGGTAGGTCAGCTTGAGGCCGTGCCCGGCCAGCCTGGCCTCGGCCTTGCCACGCAGCTCGACCAGCTCGGTGCAGTCGATTTCTTCCACGTAGGTGAACTGCGCCACCTGGCGCTGGGTCAACACCATGTGGTCGGCGATCATGCGGCGCACGCCGCGGAAAGGAATGCGCACATCGCCGCTCGGCACGGAGGAAATGCCGGGCGTCGGCAGATTGTCGAAGGTGTCGCTCGTGGCCGCTCCCACCTTGGCCGCGCGCACGTCGGCCGCGGTAATCTGACCACCGGGGCCCGAGCCTTTGACCTGCGCGAGGTCGACGCCGAGCTCGCGCGCAAGGCGGCGCGTGGCGGGTGTGGCGAGCCCGCCGCCAGCCGCAGCCAGCGCATCGGATGAAGCAGCCGCTGCCTTGGCCGTCGCAAGCTCGGGCGTTTTGTCGGCGTCGATCAGGACCTCGATCACGATCAGAACCTCGCCCACCGGGCAGCGCTGGCCTTCTTTGAAACGCCGTTCGAGCACGCGGCCCGCGCGCGGGGTGGCGATTTCCACGGTCGCTTTGTCGGTCATGACCTCGACCATGGGCTGGTCTTGCGTCAGCACGTCGCCTTCCTTGACCAGCCAGCGGACGATCTCGCCCTCGGCCATGCCTTCGCCAATATCGGGCAGCTTGAATTCGTAGGACATGATTTCTCCTAGCCGGTGGTTACCTTTTCGACCGCATCGAGCACTCGATCCTTGTCGGGCAGGTATTCGGGTTCGAGCGTGTAGGGGAACGGGGTATCGAAGCCGGTCACGCGCAGGATGGGCGCTTCGAGGTAGAGCAGGGCGTGCTCTTGAATGGATGCCGCCAGCTCGGCGCCGAAGCCGCAGGTGCGCGGGGCTTCGTGGACGATGACCACGCGGCCAGTTTTCTGCACCGACTGGAGAATGGTCTCGAGGTCGAAGGGCAAGAGCGTGCGCAGATCCACGACTTCGATGTCGTAGCCCAGGCCGGCGCCTTTTTCGGCCGCTTCCATCGTCGTGGGCACCATGCTGCCCCAGGCGAGCAGGGTGACCGATCGTTCGGAGCGCGCCGCTGCCCGGCGTACGATTTTGGCTTGGCCGATGGGCACGGTGTAGTCGCCGGCCGGGACTTCGCCCTTGCTGGTGCGGTACAGGCGCTTGGGTTCGAGGAAGATGACGGGATCTTCGCCGCGAATAGCGGACGCGAGCAGTCCTTTGGTGTCCGCCGGCGTGGATGGATAGACGACCTGCAGGCCGGGCGTGTGGATGAACACCGCCTCGGGCGACTGCGAATGGTAGTGCCCGCCGCGCACGCCGCCGCCCGCGGGCATGCGAATCACGACCGGCGCGGTGTACTCGCCGCCCGAGCGGTAGCGCATCTTGGCCAGCTCGTTCACGATCTGGTCGAAGGCCGGATAGACGTAGTCCGCGAACTGGATTTCCGCGACCGGTCGCAGCCCGTACAGCGCCATGCCGATGGCGGTGCCGACGATGCCGTTTTCGGCCAGCGGCGTGTCCATGCAGCGGTCGGCGCCGAATTCCTGCTGCAAACCCACGGTGGCGCGAAAGACGCCACCGAAGCGGCCCACGTCTTCGCCCAGCACCACGACGCGACTGTCGCGTTGCATTTCCACGCGCAGGCAGTCGTTGATGGCCTGGATGATGTTCATCTCGGGCATGTCTGGGATCCTTTGTGCTCGGGTCGAGCCGCACGGGATTATGCCAGGTTGGCGAAGGAATCAAGGGGTATGCGCGGCGAGGCGGTCTGAAAGTGGCCGCGCGCTTAGGCGGCCGTTCGGCTACCCGCCCAGAGCTCGGCCGACCTGATACACGCCGAAGCTTACCAGCCAGGCCAAGCCCGTTGTGTACACGAAGAGAAAGGCGGGCCAGCGCAGGGTTCGGGTTTCGCGGCGGACGGCGGCGAGGGTGCTGGTGCATTGGCAGGCGAGGGCGAAGAAGAGCAGCAGGGACAGGCCGACGAGGGGCGTGTACATGGGCGTCCCGTCGGCGCGTTTTTCCTGGCGCAGTTTTTCGCGCAGGGTGACGGCTTGGCCACCGCGATCGGGACCGAGGCCGTGCACGACGGCCATGGTGGCGATGAAGACCTCACGCGCGGCGAACGAACCGATGAGTCCGATGCCAATCTTCCAGTCGAAGCCGAGCGGCGCCAACACCGGCCCGAGGCTACGGCCGAGCTTTCCGGCGAAGCTTTGCTGCAGGCGCTCGGCTTCCTTGCCCGCCTCGAGTTGCGGGCGCTCGGCGAGCGAGGCGGTGCTGATGGCTTGGTCCCAGGCGCGCGATGGATGGGCCGCGGTGCGAGGAAAATCAAGCAGCGCCCACAGCACCACGGAGCACACCACAATCAAAGGTCCGGCGTCGCGCAGAAAGCGGCTCGCGCGATCCCAGACCATGAGCAGGACATCGCGCAGCCTCGGCTTGCGGTAGGGCGGCAGCTCGACCACGAAGGGCAGGCGCTTTCCGCCGAGCGGCGGCAGCAGGCGCGCGAGCACCCAGGCGGCGACCAGCGCGGACAGCATGCCGAAGACGTACATCGAGACCAGGACCAGTCCGCGCGTGGGGAGAAAGCCCGCGATGGTTCCCGCCGGGAACAGGGAAACGACGATCAGCGTGTAGACCGGCAAGCGTGCCGAACAGGTCACCAGGGGAACGACCAGCATGACCAGCAGGCGGTCACGCCGGCGTTCCATGGTTCGCGTGGCCAGGATGGCGGGCACGGCGCAGGCAAAACCGGACAAAAGAGGTATGAATGCGCGCCCGTGCATGTTCATGGCCCGCATGGGGCGATCCATGATGTAGGCCACGCGTGCCAGGTACCCCGAGTCTTCGAGCAACCCGAGGAAGGTGAAAAGCAAGAGAATCTGGGGCAGGAAGACCAGCACGGCGCCCAGGCCGCCGAGCAAGCCGTCGGCGAGGAAATGGGTGAAGATGCTGTCGGGCAGCGTGTGCTTGAGCCAGGAATTGCCAAGCGCGAAGGCGTGCTCGATGGCCCGCATCAGCGGATCCATACCGGTGAAAAGGCCTTGGAAGAGTCCCAACATGAGGACGATGAAGATGAGAAAGCCGAACATCGGGTGGATGAGGATGCGATCCACCTTCTCGGTTCGGCTGCGGTCGGGCGCGTGCAGCACGAGCGGGCCGATCTCGCGGTCGAGCCAGGCATAGCGACTGCAAATCGTCTCGTCGTCCACGCGTTTCTGCTCGTCGTGAGGCAGGCGCGTGACGGCGCGAAGCTCGGGAGGGATGGCGCGTAGCTCGTCGCCGTCTTCGACGCTCATGAGCGCCCACAGCGCCATCGCGTCGACGTGCGGCCAGTCCGGGGGCAGCGCGGGAGAAACGGCGGCCACCTTTTCGCGCAGCCAGGACGACGGCTGCCAACGCCAGCTTTCGCTTCGATCGTTCTCGGCCAGGCGCCGGGCGAGCGCTGCCCGTATCTCGGACAGGCCGCTCCCCTGCGACGCCACCATGGGAATGACCTCGCAGCCAAGGCGCTTGGACATTGCGACGGGGTCTGCTGCCGCCTTGCGCGCCTCGTCCATCATGGTCATCGCCACCACGACGGGCAGGCCGAGCTCCAGCGCTTGCAAGACCAGGTACGATCCGCGCACCACCTGCCCGGCGTCGACGCAGATCACGACTGCATCGGGCCGCGGCTGGCCGTCGAGTCCCAGCATCGCCTCGATGGCGATTTGCTCCTCGGCGGTGCGCGCGACCAGCGAATAGGTGCCGGGGATATCCACCACGCTGACTTCGCCAAACCCGTCGAGCGTCGCCTCGCCGATGCA
>Ga0182027_10012083_pt1 | contig 12150 bp, 10 predicted proteins | sample 712E1DmetaG_FD_121300 | JGI IMG/M metagenome (GOLD analysis project Ga0182027, IMG submission 121300) | Permafrost microbial communities from Stordalen Mire, Sweden - 712E1D metaG (Illumina Assembly) | ecosystem: Environmental > Terrestrial > Soil > Wetlands > Permafrost | place: Sweden...
CGAATGTCTCAGGCTGCTGCAACGACTCCATCGAAGTGAGCTTTGTAACAGTCTTCCACCGGCGGAGCTGACCCGCGAAAGATGAAACCGGCTGCGGCCTTTCTCCCGTAGGGAGATCGGATAATAGCCCAGGACAAGCGCAGCGCAGTCCTGGGTTAGCATCCAACAATCGCCCCCGTCCCGTAGGGACGGTGCGAAATCAGCCCAAGATGCGCTTGTTCAATAAAATCAACCATCTGCCGGGTGCTCCACGTCCGGATTTTCGGACCTGGGATGCCGTGCATCGTTGTTCAACACCGACGGTCACGCCGCATCGTCGAGAGAGACTCTGACCTTTCGCCCAAGCGCTGATGCGACATTGACGAGCGCATCAACGGAGAATCGTGAGATACGTCCGCGCAACAGGTCGTTGATGCGCGGTTGAGTCACGCCGCAGCGCTTTGCCGCTTCCTTCTGCGTCCAACCATTCGTCTTGATGATCGCCTCGATCTCGTCCATCAGATCGGAGCGCAAGGTCAGGTTGGCCGCCTCTTGCGGCGTCTCCGCAATTGCATTCCAGACATTGGCGAATTCCTGCACTTCCAGTTTGCTCATGAATCACCCAGGACGGTTATATCTGAATGGATATAATCGACCTCACGCTCTGTGCCCCATTCATCACGGCTCCATCGTGATGAGTGGGATCCGTAACGATCCCAAACTCACCCACAGCCTGGGAACCCCATCACCCTGACTCCTGATCCCTGTTCTTCCCCCTCTACAGATACGAGAAACCCCCGAAAACACCGCTAGGAACACCGAAAATGCACGATTTAAGCCAATTTAAGCCCCGAATAAGCCCCTTTTAAGCGTTTTTCGGGTAGGCCCACACAACCCAAGACGTTCTTTCGGTCCTTTCCCAGCAACCAGTCCGCAACTTTAGATGGTCTATGAGGTCAAGTGCTCGAAGAATCGCAACCTTACCGGCAACCCTCTGCATACGAACCGCAACCCTATCCGCAACCCTTTACGGAGGATTCGCAACCCTATAAGCAAACATTTGACCGCGCCGCAAGGCCCACCACGGCCCCCCAATTTGTTACTCCAATTTGTTAATGTTGACCCATGCCCCAAACCGCTACCCCATCCTCTGAAGCTTCTCTTGACCTCGAATCCCTCGCCGCCGGCGTCGTCGCGCAGGCCATGAAGGCCGGCGCCTCCGACGCCGAGGCGGTCATCCGCGAGGGCAATGAGTTCAGCGTGAACGTGCGAATGGGCGAGGTGGAAACCCTCAAAGAGTCCGGCTCGCGCGGCCTCGGTCTGCGCGTATTCGATAGAAAACACGTGGCTTCCGCCTCCACCAGTGACTTGACCGCGAACGGCATCCGTCAGCTTGTCGAGGGCGCCATGGCCCTCGTCAAAGTCACCGAAGAAGACCCCTTCGCCGGCCTGCCCGATACAACCGAATTCGGCTCTCTTACCGCCGACCTGCACCTCTACTACGACGACGTCTACTCGCTCCAGGGCCCCGAGCGCATCGAGTGGGCCCGCCGCGCCGAGGCCGCCGCCCTGGCCGCCGACCCCCGCATCACCAACTCCGACGGCGGCAGCTTCGACGCCGCCACCGGCCGCATGGTGCTCGCTAACTCCTGTGGTTTCATAGGCGGATACCGCACCAGCTACGCCGGCGTCTCAGCTGCGCCACTAGCCATGGATGCCAACGGACAGATGCAGCGCGACGGATGGTGGTCCAGCGCTCGGTGCTTCGCGCATCTCGATTCTCCTGAAGCAGTTGGCGAAGAAGCCGCGCGGCGGACCTTGCGCAGATTGGGTGCCCGCCGCGTCCCTACACAGCGCGTCCCAATCGTCTTTGCCCCAGAGGTGGCTAGGTCCTTGATCGGCTCGGTCTTCGAAGCGGCTTCAGGCGACTCCATCTGGCGCAGCGCATCGTTTCTCGCGGGCAAGCTGGGCGAGAAGATCGCCGCGTCGAATCTGACCATTGTGGACGACAACACGATGATGCTGCCTACCGGTGCTGGCGGATTTGGGACGTCGCCTTTCGATGGCGAAGGCCTGCCCTCGCAGCGCACAGTAGTCGTTGAACAGGGCGTGCTGCGCAACTACCTGCTGAACACATATACCGCGCGGAAGCTGGATATGAAGTCTACGCACAATGCATCGCGTGGGCTGGCGGGCACGCCGGGAATCGGCTGCGGAAATCTCTACCTTGAACCAGGAACCCTCTCCTCAGAGGATATCGTAAGAGATGTGTCTGCAGGGTTTTACGTCACCAGCCTGATGGGCTTCGGCACCAACATCGTGACCGGCGACTACTCCAGGGGCGCGACTGGCCTGTGGATTGAGAACGGCCAGCTTACTCATGCGGTGGAAGAGGTGACCATCGCCGGCAACCTGGCCGAGATGCTGATGAATGTGACGGCAATTGGCAGCGACCTGGTGTTTCGCGGCGCGGTTGCTTCGCCTACGCTGCGCATTGACGGCATGACGGTGGCCGGGAGCTAGGGATACACCCGCGCTACGCGTGTGTTAGTGGAGTTTGAGCAGCATGAATGGAACGGACCAGGGCGGTGGGACGGATTCGACGCACCTTTCTCCTGATGCGACGGAAGAGATCGCCTTCGACCCCGCTGACCCGAAAACCGCGCTGAGGCAATTGCCGCAAAAGCCGGCGGTATTTTCGCTCTACGGTGCGGAGGCTCACGGGGAGCCCTACATTGGCCGGACCCCGAATCTGCGTATGCGGCTGGAACGGCTGTTGCAGCCATCGGCAAAACACCCGCGACGGTTGCAATTGGCCGGACGAGTGCGGCGGATCGTCTGGCGGCTTACCGGCTCAGAGTTCGAGTCTCTTCTGCTGCAATTTGAACTACTCCAAAACCAGTACGGGACGAAGTCCCTGGAGCGGATGCATCTGCGGGCGCCGGCGTTTGTGCGGTTTATCGGGGGCAATCCTTACCCCAGGATCGTGCTGACGCACCGCCCAAGCCAACGCGAGGCGGATTGGGCTTATGGGCCGTTTGCTTCGCGCACTGCGGCAGAGCGCTATGTGGATGAGGCTCTGAAGCTTTTCCTGCTGCGGCGGTGCACGGACGATCTGGACCCCAATCCAAACCATCCCGGCTGCGTTTATTCCGAGATGAAGATGTGCTTGGCGCCCTGCTACAAAGGGTGCACGGATGAACGCTACGGCGAGGAGGCAGCGGCTGTGGAAAGCTTTCTGGCGACGCGCGGGGAGAGTCGGTTGATTGTGCTGCGATCGGAGCGGGATCGGGCTTCGGCGAATTTGGAGTTCGAGTCCGCAGCGGCGCTTCATGCACACGTGCAGCGCGTGGAACAAGTGCACGCGCTGGCGAGCGAGTTGGTGCGGCCGCTGAGCAAGTTGCGGGCCGTGATTCTGCAGATATCTGCGCAGGCGGACGAAGTAGCTGTATTCCTGTTTGAGAATGGGTGGCTTCGGGGGCCGGCTGGTTTTTCGACGCTGGGGATGAGAATCCAGAACGAGCAAGCGGGGTCGACTTCGTTGTTCGCGCAGCCGATGGCGATTGAGCCGGTGCCGGAAGAGGCAGGAATCAGGCATCAGGGGTCAGGGGTCAGTAAGGACCTTCCGGGGGAGATTGATACAACACCAGGGACTGAAACCAACGCTGGTGTTGCAGTGCCGGTAAAGATTGCGCGGGGAATGCTTGGGGGGCGGATGGAGGCGGTGCTGGGATCGCTGGCTGAGACCTCGAGTGCGCCTTCGGCGGCGGTCAGGCAGGCGCATTTGGCGTTGCTCAAGCGCTGGTACTACCGGCCTGAGGCAAAACGGACCGGAGAGATCTTTTTTCCGGATGCGGAAGGAGGATGGCCGGTCAAAGCCATCCTGCGAGGCGTCGGCCGAGTGTTCGCAAGCCAACTCAAACCGCTGGACCCAGGGGCCTAGATTTCCCGCGTAGAGCGGAGACCGGCACATGCCCCCGCTGATACACTGACGTGGCAAGGAGTTACGTCAAGAACCCTGCGCCAAGAGCCCTATGGTTGAGCTGCTTCCATCGATACTTTCGGCCGATTTCGCCCATTTGGCGGATGAGGTTGCGGCTGCCGAGCGCGGCGGTGGGACGGTCATCCACGTGGATGTGATGGACGGCCACTTTGTGCCCAACCTTACGCTGGGACCAGTGGTGGTGAAGAGCTTGCGGAAGGCAACAAAGCTGCCACTGGATTGCCACCTGATGATCGACAATCCCAATGAATTCATAGCCGACTTTGCCGCGGCGGGTGCCAACTGGGTGAGCGTCCACTACGAGGCCTGTCCGCACCTGCACCGAACACTGGAGCTAATTGCCCACCACGGAATGAAGCCGGGGGTGGTGCTGAATCCGGCGACACGGGTCGATCTGATTATCGATATCTTGCCCATGGTGCACCACGTTCTGATCATGAGCGTGAATCCGGGCTTCGGTGGCCAGGAGTTTATCCCCTTTTCTTTGGATAAGATCCGTCATTTGGTGGAGTTGCGCCGGGATCTGGGCCTGGCGTTTAGAATCGAAATAGACGGCGGCGTGGCTCACGACACGGTGACCCAGGTCGTCAAAGCAGGAGCGGAGTTGTTGGTTGCCGGCAATGCCGTTTTCGGCTCGGGGCGCCCCGAACGGGAAGCGCGCTCGTTGCTGGCAGCGGCCCGCGAGGCAGCTGGGGAGTAACAGGACGCCACGGCAAGCGAATTCTGCGTTGTAAAGAGTAAGATTTTTGAGGAAAGAGCTTTCGAATGGTGGTGGGTCCGTCGACGGGCTACCGCCGCAATGAGGTGGTATGAACCAGTTGTCTAAGAAGGTTGCTGCGTTGGCGCTGGCAGTTCTGGTTTTGGGAGCGGTTACGGCCCAGGCCAGGGAAAAGAAGCCGAAACACAAGAAGAATGTGGACCTGAGCGCCAACCCACTGGGTAATGTCGCATCGAAGCAGCCCGATAAGGAGCTCTACGACAAAGCCATGGTCGCCCTGAAAAAGGGCCGCTATGACGTAGCCCGGCTCGATCTGCAGACACTGCTGAATACCTATCCCGACTCGGAATACCGGATGCGCGCCAAGTTGTCAGTAGGCGACACCTGGTTCAAGGAAGGAGGCACCGCTGCGCTGACCCAGGCCGAGGCCGAGTACAACGACTTCATCACCTTCTTCCCCGACGCCCCTGAGGCTGCCGAGGCGAAGATGAAGGTGGGCGACATCTACTACCAGCAGATGGAGAAGCCTGACCGCGACTACACCAACGCACAGGAAGCGGAGAAGGCTTATCGGGACATGATCAACATGTTCCCTGACTCGGCGCTGATTCCACGCGCCAAGCAGAAGCTGCGCGATGTGCAAGAGGTTTTGGCGGAACGCGAGACCCAGATTGGCCTCTACTACGGAAGCCGCGAAAACTTCAACGCATCTATCGCCCGGCTGAGGACTGTGGTTGAAACTTATCCGCTCTATTCCAAGAGCGACCAGGCGCTGCTGGCGATTGGCGACGCCTATGCGGGCGAGGCTCGGAATGTGCGGCTTGCGCCCAACCTGCCCGGCGCCATTCGCGAGCGGCTGGTTTCTGTTTATCAGGACCGGGCTGCAGCCTCCTACGAAAAGGTGATCACTCGCTATCCGATGGCGCCCCACGTGGAAGATGCACGCGACCGGCTGGTGGCGATGAACCGTCCGGTGCCCGAGCCTACCCAGGCAGCGATTGCCGAGAGCGACGCGGAAGAACGCAGCCGCCAGGCACTGCACTTTACCGACAAGACACTTGGCCTGATCAAGCGCGGACCGACCGTGGTTGAGGCTGTTCACGTGGGCGAGCCGAGCCTGGATGACCCCAAGCGCACGCTGGCTCCCGATGTGACCAAGGAAAACCTGGCCACATTCAACGAAGCCGCGAATGCCGGCAAGCCTGCAGTTCCAGCCGCAGTCCCGCCCACCGGGGTTAACGAGCCACCGCGGACCGATCGGCCCTCAACGGCTCCGATCCAGCTTGCACCACCGACAGGCGGAACGGGCGTGGGCGCTGAGATTGTAAGTGCGCCTTCAGGTCCTGCCTCAGCTGATCCTAACGCTCTGGTTAAGCCGGTGGGTCCGACGAGCACTGCTCTGCCTGCGGCAGAAAAGCCAGCAGAAGCGCCGCTGCAGCAGAATGAGATCAAGCCTGGCACAGCACCCACCGCGCCTACCGAGGCCGCCAACGCCAAACACAAGAAGCCAAAGACTGACCTAAGCGAGGATTCATCGAGCAAGAAGAAGAAAAAGAAGGGCTTGGGTAAGATAAACCCGTTCTAATGCATGGCCGGTGCTCAAGAAGGGCCGCACTCATTGAGGGTGTGGCCTTTCTGGTTGGCGGCGGCGGCGATTCGTGCCTTTTGGCGGAAAGTCCAAGTGAGCCTAATCTGCTAAAGTCAAGGGGAGTTCCCTCGCTCGAAACCCCTTATTCCTAAGGGTAAGACGCACGGGGGCACGCCTGAAACCTCATGGCCCACGACCTACCCAAAGTTTACGACCCGACCGCCATTGAAGATCGCTGGGCCGAATATTGGGTGCGCGAGAACCTGTTTGCGCAGCCCACGCCTGCTTCGACTCCTTCCGGAGAAGAGAAGTCCCGCCAGGACGAGCAGTCCTCCTTTACGATTCTTCTGCCGCCGCCTAATGTGACAGGACGCCTGCACATGGGGCACATGCTGAACCAGACGGAGATGGATATTCTTACGCGCTGGCGGCGCATGTCGGGGCGGCGCGCGCTGTGGCTGCCCGGTACCGACCACGCGGGTATCGCGACGCAGATGATGGTGGAGCGGCAACTGACCTCAGAAGGCACGAGCCGTGAGCAACTTGGCCGCGAGGCGTTCGTGGAACGGGTGTGGGAGTGGAAACGCCACTACGGCGGAGCGATCCTGGACCAGATGAAGCGGCTGGGAGCCTCGGTCGACTGGCAGCGCGAATATTTCACGATGGACGACCATCTTTCCGTTGCCGTGAGGGAGGCGTTTGTCCGGCTGCACGAACAGGGACTGATTTATCGCGGCGCATACATCGTGAACTGGTGTCCGCGCTGCCAGACCGCTATCAGCGACCTCGAAGTGGTTTATGACGAGCATAAGGGCCACCTGTGGGAGATTCGCTATCCCGTTATTGGTCCGGATGGAAAAGACACCGGAGAGTTTTTGACGGTAGCGACTACCCGGCCGGAAACGATGCTTGGCGACGTTGCAGTGGCCATTCATCCCGAGGACGAGCGCTATCTGCATCTGCACGGAAAAAAGTTGCGGCTGCCGCTGGTTGGCCGCGAAATTCCCGTCATCCTCGACGAGTGGGTGAGCCGCGAATTTGGCACCGGTGCTGTGAAGGTGACCCCGGCGCATGACCCCAACGACTTCGCTCTTGGAGAGCGCCACCATCTGCCGTCAATTAACGTGATGGACGATACGGCGCACATCAATGCGGAGGGCGGAGCTTACGCGGGCCTGGACCGCTACTTCGCACGCAAGAAGATTGTGGCCGACCTCGAGGAGCAGGGGTTGCTGGCGGCCATCAAGGACTACACAAACAACGTGGGACACTGCGACCGCTGCAAGACGATTGTAGAGCCGCGGCTTTCGACGCAATGGTTCGTCAAGATTCAGCCGCTGGCGGATAAGGCGATTGCCGCGGTCAAACCGGACGCGCACGGCGAAAAGGCGATCCGGTTTACGCCGGAGCAGTACGAGAAGACGTATTTGAACTGGATGGAAAACATCCACGACTGGTGCATCAGCCGCCAGCTTTGGTGGGGACATCGGATTCCAGCGTGGCATTGCGGGACTTGCCACAAGATCACGGTGGCGCGTGTCGATCCGACTGCGTGCGCGCATTGCGGTTCGGATCAGATCGGGCAAGAGACGGATGTGCTCGACACGTGGTTCTCGTCGGGGCTGCTGCCGGTTTCGGTTTTTGGGTGGCCAAATATTACCGCGGAGAATCGCGGTGACTTTGACGCGTTTTATCCGACCAGCCTGCTGGTGACCGGGTTCGACATCCTGTTCTTCTGGGTGGCGCGGATGATCATGCTGGGCTGCTGGTTCGCGGGCGACATTCCGATGTCCGACGGCAGCCCGAGATCGCTTGCGGAGTCGGTGCCGTTTCGCGAGGTTTATATTCATGCGCTGGTGCGCGACGCGAACCGCGAGAAGATGTCGAAAACGAAGGGCAACGTCGTTGATCCAATCGAGATTGTGAAGCAGTACGGGACGGATGCGGTGCGGTTTACGCTGGCGTCGATGGCTTCTCCGGGGACGGACATTGCTTTCAATGTGGCGCGCACGGAGGGCTATCGCGCGTTTGCCAACAAGATTTGGAATGCGGCGCGGTTCCTGTTTATGAACGTGGATCGGGCGGCGGAAGCAGGTGTCCGCGTCGACAGGAATTGGTTTACCTCCGCCCCAGAACCGACTGACGAGACGAGCCTAGAGGAGCATTGGATCATGGTTCGACTCAACAAGACTGCACATAATGTAAATTCGGCGCTGGAGAAGTATCGGTTTGATGATGCCGCAAACTTTATCTACCAATTTTTTTGGGGTGACTTCTGCGATTGGTACCTAGAGATTGCCAAGTTGCGTCTCGACTTTAGTACATCAAGTGACAATTCTCCAGCTACAAACTCGCTAGCAACATTGCTTTATGTCTTCCAAAGCTCACTGCGAATGCTTTCGCCTTTCATGCCGTTTCTTACGGAGGAACTTTGGCATGCGCTCTATGACGGCAAGCCACCAAGAGAGTCCATTGCGCTCACTCGATACCCTAAATTCAGCCAGCCGGATGAGTACACGTTGAAGACAGTCTGGGACACGGCAGAAGAATCAATGCGTGTTCTTCAGGAGGCTGTAACCGGCATACGAGCACGCAGAAAAGACCTAAAGATTGAGGACAAAGTGTTCGTTGGGGCCAAGGTCGCGCTGGCTCAGCCCATGATTCTCAAGAAGCAGCAAGATGTTATCGAAAAGTTGGCACGCGCCAAGCCGCTCGAGATAACCTCTTTCTCCGATCGAAATTCTGGAGGGAAGTACGAGAAGCTTGCATGGCAGACTGCGGGACCTGTTGACGTGTTCGTTGAGTACGAGAAGACAATCGATGTGCCCGCTGAGCGAGAGCGCTTGACAAAGGATATCGCGAAGTATGAAAAAGGGTTGGCTGCGGCAGAGCGCCAGTTGGGCAATGAGAGCTTTCTGGCCAAGGCGCCGGCGAATGTGGTGGAAGGGTTGAAGAAGCAGGAATCGGAAACACGGTTGTTGTTGGATAAGGCGCGGACCGCGCTGGAAGCTTTGCCGCCGGAATGAGGATTCGTGGGAAGAGGAACCGCAGATCCTTCGGCTGCGCTCCTGATGAACGGGCCGGTGGGGCTTCGTCGTATCCCACCCATGCGACGGAAAGAAGTCGCATGGATGGGGCACGGGGGCTGGTTGCGAGAGAAGATGATCCGGGATGGGTTCATCTCAGGGCGTAATACGCCGCGGCGGGTCGGGCTGCTCAGGATGACAGCCCCGATGGAAAACTGAGGATGACAGCTCACTTCGAGTAGTTCAGAGAATCGGAAAATGGATTGGAAGACTAGCCGCATCGACGCATTGCTGGAGCAGGCCCTGGTGGAAGATCGGGCCGTGTCTGACTCCACGACCAACCTGACCATCGACGCGAATATGCGCGCCTCGGCGGCGATCATCGCGCGCCAGGAGCTGGTGGTTTCTGGACTGGGCGCGGTGGAACGCTTCTTCGATATCTTTGCGCGGCTCGATACGCGGCCACCGGCCCACACGCGCTTTGAGGTCGTGAGTCACCCGGAGATTTTTGACGGCGTCCGCGTGCGCTCGGGACAGGTGCTGGCCGTGGTTCGCCACAACGCACGTGCGCTGCTGAGCTGCGAGCGAGTGATCCTGAATCTGATGCAGCACCTGAGCGGCATCGCGACGCTGACGCGGAAATACGTGGATGCCATCCAGGGAACCCATGCCCGCGTGCTGGACACGCGCAAGACCGTTCCTGGATTGAGGATTCTGGAGAAGTACGCGGTGCAGTGCGGAGGGGGAACCAACCATCGCATCGATTTGGCCTCGGGCATTCTGATCAAGAACAATCACATTTCACTGGGCGGGGGCCTGCCGGCAGTGCTCAAGCGTGCGCTTGAACTGCGCAAGCGCGGCCAGAGGGTGCAGGTAGAAGTGCGCACGGCGCAGGAACTGGAAGAAGCAATCGCCAACGGCGCCGAGGCCATCCTGCTGGACAACATGACGGTGAAGGAAGTGAAACACGCTGTTGAGCGCATCAAGAGTGCGACCGAGGGGCAGACGGAACGCTGGATTCCCACCGAGGCCAGCGGCGGCATCGTGCTTGAAAACATCCGCGCCTACGCCGAGACCGGCGTGGACTTTATCAGCGTTGGCGCGCTGACCCACTCCGCAAAAGCCGCCGATATTTCGATGAGCATCACGGCGGAGTGAACGAGCTAATGTTCGATCTGGCCGCGCTTGAATTCGCTCTCGCTGGAACGATCTTTGCAGGCAAACTGCATTTCTCTTCGAAAACCGATTCGACAAATACCGATGCGCTGGTCGCGGCCCGCCGGGGAACTCCACACGGCTCAGTCTACTTTGCGAATGAGCAGCGGGCAGGCCGCGGACGAGGCGGCCACACCTGGCGCTCTGTTGCCGGCGAGGGACTCTACGTGAGCGTACTGCTTCGACCGCAGATTCCCACTGGGCGCCTGCCGGTGTTGCCGCTTGTAGCGGGGCTCGCGGCCGCCGATGCAATTACGGTCACCTCCGGCCTAAACGTCGATCTGCGCTGGCCTAACGATCTGCTCATTGGTCCGCAAAAAGTGGGTGGCATCCTGGTAGAAGCTCACAGCGAGGACAGCGCAGTTGCATTTGCCGTGGTCGGCATCGGCATCAATGTACATCAGCGCGGATTCGATCCGGGTCTCAGCACGCCCGCAACGTCGCTCGATGTCGAAGCCGGCCGCAGGATTCCGCGCCAGCCCCTGCTCGTTTCCCTGCTAAAATCGCTGGAGCGAGAGACGGCTGCGCTCTCAGGCGCGGAGGCGGAAGAGGAAGTTCCCGCACGCGTGGAGTTGGCTTCAACGTGGATAAGTGGCCGGAACGTGGAAGTGCACGGCCCGCAGGCATGCATCGGCGTCACAGCCGGCCTGGACAGGCATGGATTTCTGCTGGTGCGCACCGATGCTGGAATAGTGACTGTGCAAACGGGCGGAATTCGTGCCGCTGAAATCGAACTGAGAGACGTGGACTGAGGAAACAATGCTACTAGCTCTCGATGTCGGGAATACCAATACGGTGCTGGGCCTCTATCGCCTTGACGGCGAGAAGCCAGAGTTGGCCGCGCACTGGCGTGTCACTACCCACCGCACGCAGACCGTGGATGAGTACGGTGTCTTCTTCGTAAATCTCTTCGAGATGCACGGCATGGCGCCGAGCCAGGTGACGCACATCATCATTGCGTCGGTGGTGCCGCCGGTCGAGTCGACGCTGCGCCAGGTTTGCGAGATTTACTTTCACATTGAGCCGATGTTTGTTGAACCGGGGATCAAGACCGGCATGCCAATGCTGATCGACAATCCGACCGAGTTGGGGGCGGACAGACTGTGTGACTCCATCGCTGCCTTCGAGCGTTACAGCGGCCCTTGCATCGTGGTCGACTTCGGAACGGCTACCAAGTTCGAAGTGATCTCGGAGCGCGGCGAATATCTCGGCGGAGCCATCGCGCCCGGCCTGGGCCTCAGCGCCGAGGCGCTCTTCTCTCGCGCCGCCCGTCTTTACCGCGTCGACATCAAGCGCCCCCCAAAAGTTATCGCCACCAATACCGTAGGGCACCTGCAGAGCGGCCTTTACTACGGCTATATCGGCCTCGTCGACGGCATCATCGAGCGCATGATCGCCGAATTCGGCCGGCAGCCGCACATCGTCGCCAGCGGCGGCCTGGCGCGTATGATCGCCGCCGACTCGCGCTACATTCAAGAGATCGATGACTTGCTCACTCTCGACGGCCTGCGAATTCTTTTTGAACGCAATCGCGCCGCCCGCCCGCGTAGCCGTGCGCACACAGCGCCTGTAGGTCCCTGAGCGCCGTCTCACAGCCCAGACAGAATTTCCCTGGCCTCCG
>Ga0182027_10012084_pt1 | contig 12149 bp, 5 predicted proteins | sample 712E1DmetaG_FD_121300 | JGI IMG/M metagenome (GOLD analysis project Ga0182027, IMG submission 121300) | Permafrost microbial communities from Stordalen Mire, Sweden - 712E1D metaG (Illumina Assembly) | ecosystem: Environmental > Terrestrial > Soil > Wetlands > Permafrost | place: Sweden...
CGGCGTTCCTGCAATGATGCTGGTGCCTCTTTCGCCACCTGCGCAGCGATGTCACCCCGAAAAAACGGCGGTTTGCCCGTGAGCAGTTCGTAGAGCGTCGCGCCGAGTGCGTAGATATCATCCGCCGGCATCGGTTTCCGCCCCTGCAGCTGCTGCGGACTCATATAAACCATGGTGCCGCTCGTGTTGCCCACCCGCCCCGTCAGCCGCGTGTGCGTCTCCGTCAAGCTGCGCGCAATGCCGAAATCCGTCACCTTCACCTTGCCGTCGCGCGTCACCAGCAGGTTGGCCGGTTTCAGGTCCCGGTGCACCACCTTGGCCTCCCGATGCGCGTAATCCAACGCCGCGCACAGCTGCGCCACCAGCGGTGCGAGCGTCTCGACGGCAAACACCTTGCCCGGCTGCTGCAGTCGCAACTGCGAGAGCGTGGTGCCGTCGACAAATTCCATCGACACCGCAGCCAGGATATCGTCGCGCACGAAATCGTGAATCCGCACGATATTCGGATGCGTCAGCTGCCGTGACCGGCGCGTTTCCTCTTTCAGCTCGTCCACCGCCGCCGCATCGCGCGTCACCATCTCGGGGAGAAACTTCAGTGCGACCGTTTCGCCCAACTCCTCGTCGCGCGCCTTCCAGACCACGCCCATGCCGCCGCGCCCCGCGATCGATTCGAGCTGGTAACGTCCGAAAACCCGGGCGCCCGCCCCCACCCCGGCCCGCGTGGCATAATCGTCCTCGTCGGCGCGCCGTGTGGCGTAGTCGTCGGCCATGCCTCAAACTACTGGCGCGATCGCACCGCGCCTTCAATGGAAAAGCCCGGTGCATGCCGCGGTTAATCGCCCTCACCGGTTTGAAATGGATCTTGCGACGCTGATCGGGGCCATGTCATCTGGCCGTCAAGAACGTGACCTCATCGACGGTCCAGCCAAGATCATCGCAGGGAGCCGCCCGCGGGACGGTTCGTTTTGCTGGCGCGGTGATCGTGCTGGCGACGCTGGCGGCCTACCACAACAGCTTCTCCGGGCCGTTTGTCTTCGACGACCCGGCCGCGATCCTCGAGAACCCGACGATCCGCCGGCTGTGGTCGATGGCCGACGTCTTGTCGCCGCCGATCTGGCAAACCGTCGGCGCCCGTCCCGTGGCCAATCTTTCGCTCGCGATCAATTGCGCGTTTGGCGGAACGGAGGTGTGGGGCTATCACGCGATGAACCTGGCCATCCACCTGCTGGCCGGACTGGCGTTGTTCGGCGTCGTGCGCCGCACGCTGGCTCTGCGGGTGGCGCGTGACGATTCCGCCCTGCAAACCGAGGCCGCGTGGTTGGGCGGCACCGTCGCGCTGCTCTGGACCGTGCACCCCCTTCAGACCGAGGCCGTGACCTACACGATACAGCGGACGGAATCGCTCATGGGATTGTTCTATTTGCTCACGCTCTACTGTTTTCTTCGCGGGGTGGAAAGTAGTCTGGCGGATGGCGGAGCGCAGGGAGCGTCCCCGCTTCAAACCGGGGGCAGCCGCTCGGGAGGACCCAATCCCCAGACGACCAGACGGCGCTGGTTTGGGCTTTCCATCGGGGCCTGTCTGCTTGGGATGGGCAGCAAGGAAGTGATGGTCTCCGCGCCGGTCATGGTGCTGCTGTTTGACCGGACGTTTGTCGCCGGGACGTTGCGCGAGGCGTGGCACCAGCGCGAGAAGTTCTATCTCGGGCTGGCCGCCACCTGGCTGCCGCTGGCCTACCTGGTCGCGAGCGCCGGGGGCAATCGCGGTGGCACGACTGGAACCGGCTCGGGGGTAACGTTGGGCGCCTATGCGTTGACCCAGTTTCCGGCGGTGGTGGACTACCTCTGGCTGTCGGTGTGGCCGCATCCGCTGGTGTTTGACTACGGCGTCGAGTGGGTGAAGGACGCGCTTGACGCCGTGCCGGCAACTCTGGTGGTGATCGCGCTCGTAGCGGGGACGCTGGTCGCGCTGCGGCGCTGGCCGGTGATCGGTTTTGCCGGCGCCTGGTTCTTCTCCATCCTGACCCCGACCTCGCTGGTCCCGGGAGCCCGGCAGACCATGGCCGAGCACCGCATGTACCTGGCGCTGGCGGCGGTGGTCAGCCTCCTGGTTTTGGGACTTTATTCCTGGGCGGGCCGGCGCAGTCTCGCCGTTTGGCTGGCGGCAGCAGTCGGCCTCGGCTGGCTGACGGTGGAGCGCAATCGGGATTACCGGACCGAATTGGCCATTTGGAGCGACACGGTGGCGAAGCGTCCGGGCAACCCGTGGGCGCAATGCAATCTCGGCATGGCCCTGTACGAAGATGGGCGGGCGGCGGCGGCACTGCCGTACTTCGAGAAATCGATCAAGATCGATCCCGCAGAAGCGGGCGCACAGAACGACCTGGGCCTGGCCCTGGCCCAGCTCGGGCGGTTGCCGGAGGCGGTGACCGCTTACGAAACCGCACTGCGGCTCCGTCCGAATTTCGCCGAGGCCCACAACAACCTGGGCCTGGCGTTGTCCGACCTGAACCGGCCGGCCGAGGCGCTGCCCCACCTCGAGCGGGCGGTGCGGCTCAAACCTCAATTGGACGCGGCGCATTTCAACCTGGGAATCGCCCTGCTCCACCTCGGGCGCCCGGACGAGGCGGTAATCCGCTTTCGCGAGGCGATTCAGATCAATCCCCGCTATGCCGCCGCCCATACCAACCTGGGCAACGCGCTGTTCCAGCTGGGCCGGCCCACGGAAGCAATCGGCGAGTTTGAGACCGCGACCCGCCTGGATCCCCAAGACGTGAAGGCACAGTTCAATCTGGCGATGGTCCTGTCCCAAGTCGGGCGGAATCAGGAGGCAATCACGCACTTCCAGGAGGTTCTGCGCCTCCGGCCCGATGACGACGAGGCGCGTGACCATCTGGCTCGCCTTCGGGCTTCGCCACGGTGATGACATTGCGCGCAATTCCCCGCGATCAGGCCAAAAGTTCCTCCCACAGCGGTATGCCTTCGATGATCTCCATTCGCCCCAGCCTTCGCCGGCGCCTCATTTCCCTTCTTCTCGCGGTATCCGCGGCGACCATGCTCCCGGCGAAAGAAGTCCTGTCGCTGGCCGGTGAATGGCGCCTGGTTCTGGGTGGCCCGGTGCCGACTTTTCCGCAGGCGGCGCTGCCCGCGGTCGCTTTCGACGACCGTATCGTCCTGCCGGCCACAACGGAGACCGCCGGCAAGGGTCCCCGGAACGACGCCCGGGAAACCTGGAACCTAACCCGGATACGCAAATACGAGGGCCCCGTATGGTACGAACGGGAGGTGGACATCCCGGCGGCGTGGGCGGGCAAGCGCCTCGAACTGCTCTTGGAGCGGACCAAATACAGTCAGGTGTGGTTTGATCGTCAGCCGATGGGCGCGCAGGCTCTTTTTGGGTCACCGCAGGTGCGCCGCCTTGGACCCGCGATGCCCGGCCGGCACCGGATCACGGTGTTGGTGGACAACCGCTCTGAGCGATGGCCCGCGAAGGGCTGGGATGCGCATCAGAATTCCGACGCCACCCAGACCAATTGGAACGGGATCATCGGCCGGATCGAGTTGTGCGCCCTCGACCCGGTGGCTTTGAGCAGCGTGATGATCACGCCGCAGGTGGCGGACGCATCATTCCGCGTTCGGGTGACCGTCGACAATACGACCGGCCAGGACGCGTCGGGCGAACTGACTGTCTCCGCCGTCAGCACCAACCACTCGGGAGCACCGCACGTGCCGACGCCCGTCGTCGTGCCGGTTCATCTCGCGGCCGCGTCCAACGGGACGATCGAGGCCGTCCTGTCGCTGGGCGAAGGGGCGCGGCGTTGGGACGAATTTGAACCGAACCTCTACACGATCACGGTGATTCTGAACACGCCGGCCGGCCGCGACCAGCGGAGCATCGACACGGGCCTGCGCGAGTTCCTGGGCACGAGCGGACAATTCACGATCAACGGCAGGATCACTTTCCTGCGTGGCAAGCACGACGCCTGCGTTTTTCCGCTTACCGGGCACCCGCCGATGGACGTGGACGGCTGGCTGCCCTACCTCGGCACTTTGAAGACCTGGGGCATCAACCACCTTCGCTGCCATACCTGGATACCGCCCGAGGCCGCCTTCATTGCCGCCGACCGTCTGGGCATGTACGTTCAGCCCGAGCTGCCGTTCTGGGGCATCCTCAACCAGCAGATCCGCGACGGCCTGATGCCCGAAGCCGAGGCGTTGCTCGCCCATCTCGGCAATCATCCATCCTTCGTCATGCTCAGCCTGGGCAACGAGCTGCAGGGCGACCGCCGGATGATGAGTGAGATGATTGGAATTCTGCGCCGCCAAGACCCCAGCAGGCTCTACGCCGATGGCAGCAACACCATCCACTGGGACGCAAGGGAACAGCCCCACAACAACTGGCGCACCGCTGCCACCGTACCGGTGAACGGCCAGCAGGTGCGGGTGCGCGGTTCCTTCGGCGGCCAGTTCGCCGACCAAGGCATCGTTCAGACCGGCGACGGATCGACCCGTGACGACTACCGCGAAGCCTTGGTCGGCGCGACCATGCCACTCGTGGCCCACGAGACAGGCCAGTTCGGCATTTTCCCTGATTTGCGCGAAATCCCGCGCTACACCGGAGTGGTCCAGGCGCGCAATTTCGAGCAGTACCGCGAGACCCTCGTCCGGAAAGGGATGATCGACCAGGCAGACGACTTCCTGCGCGCCTCCGGTGCCCTCGCCGCCGATCTCTACAAGGAAGACCAGGAGCGCTATTTGCGCACGCCCGGCTTCGGCGGGTTTCAAGTTCTCGATCTGCAGGACTTCCCCGGCCAGGGCACGGCGTTGGTGGGCCTGCTCAATGCCTTGATGGAAGACAAGGGCGTCACCACGCCGGCCTCTTGGCGCCGCGCTTGCGCGCCAGTGACGGTGTTGGCTCGCTTCGATCGTTGTATCTGGACCACGGCCCAGCACTACGTCGCAGACCTGGAACTCGCCCACTACGGCGCGGCAGACTGGACCAACGTATCCACTGAATGGTCCTTGGTGGATGCGGTGGGCCACGTGGTGGCCAGAGGCACATTTGCCGCTGCCCGTTTGGCCCAGGGGAAGCTCCATTCGCTCGGTCGCGTCGAGGTGCCGCTGGCGGGGATAACTGTGCCTTCCCGTCTCGAGTTACGCGTCGAAACGCGCGCCGGCGCCGGCGGCCGGCACGACGGTCAACCCAGCCTTGATCACACCGAGAACTGCTGGCCTTTGTGGGTCTACCCGGCGACCATCGTCCAGCCCACCGCGCCCGGCGTGTTGGTCGCCAAGGTCTGGGATGCCGCGGTGGAACAGCGACTCGCCGCCGGCGGCCGGGTGCTTCTGATCCCGTCGGGCGACAATTGGGGCAATCCGCTTACCGGCGGCTACGCCAATGACTACTGGAGCTGGAATTTCTTCCACAATCAGCCCGGAACCCTCGGGCTCCTCGCCGAGGAGCACCATGCCGCCCTGGCCGGCTTCCCCACCCGGTTCCACAGCGAGCGGCAATGGAGTGCGATCGCCCACGCGGCCCGCCCGGTGATTCTCAGCGACCTGCCCGCCGGCACGCGTCCCATTGTTCAGGTGATCGACAATCCCGTGCGCTGCGAGCGCCTCGGTTTGATCTTCGAGCTGGCGGTTGGTTCTGGCCGCCTGCTGGTGTGCGCAGCCGACCTCGACGCCCTCGCCGCGGAACACCCGGAAGCGGCACAGCTCCGCGCCAGCCTGCTGGCGTACGCGGCGTCGCCCGCGTTTTCGCCGGCGACCACCCGGACTCTGAGCGAGACTGCGGCCCTGTTTACACCGTCGCTCTCGTTGGCCAAGGGCCGAATCGCCACCGCCTCCAGCGCCCAGCCCGACCATCAGCCCGACCTGGCGGTGGACAACGATGACGGTTCCCGCTGGTGCGCCGATGGCCCCGGCCCGGCTCAATGGCTGGCGGTTGACCTTGGTGCGGTGCACGACCTGAGTCGCGTGATCATCGCCTGGGAGCAGGACCGGCCGGGCTATCGCTATCGCCTCGAGGGTTCCGCCGACGGCGTGACCTGGCAGGTCTTGAGTGACCAGACGGCCAACGTCTTTCCCGGTGGCACCCACCGCCTTGAACTCACGGCCCGCGGCATCCGCCATTTGCGGATCAGTACGACTGCCCTGCCCGAAGGCAGCTGGGCCAGCATCCGCGATCTGCGGGTGTTTGGTAATTGAGGGTGACCTGCCCCCTGAAACCAGAGGGTTTTCGATTAAAGGCTGGGAAGGGCTGACGTGCTGACGTCTCGGGTCGACTCATTTACCTACCCTCCGGACCGCGGGGCGCCCAGGCCCTTTTTCAATGGTCTTTGGTTTGCTGGAGGACCACAGCCAGCGCCTGCTGGGCCGCGGGATCGTTGGGCGACAGGCGGAGCTCCTCCCGGAAGGCTGCCGCTGCCGCCGGCAGATTCCCCAAATGGAACCAGGCTGCGCCGAGATTGTGCCATCCCGGCGCATAGTCCGGCTGCAGCCGCAGCGCCGCTTGGTACTCGGCGACCGCGTCCTTCAGCCGCTCCGGCTTCTGCGCCAGCGCGAGGCCGAGGTTGTCGTGCGCCTGGGCCGAATCCGGTTTCAGGCGCAGCGCCATTTCATACTGCGCGATCGCGTCATCCAGTCGCCCGGGCATCTGCGCCAAGACGACACCCAGGTTGTTGTGCGCCTCGCCATAATCCGGCTGCAGGCGCACCGCCTCTTCATACTCGGCAATCGCGTCACTCAACCGCCCGGGCGTCCGCGACCAGGCGCCAGCCAGGTTGCTGTGCGCCCGGGCCGAATCCGGCTGCAGGCGCACCGCCTGTTTGTATTCGGCGATCGCATCATCCACCCGCCCCGGCACCCGCGACCAGGCATTGCCCAGATTGGTGTGCGCCTCGGCAAAACCCGGCTGCAGACGCAGCGCCGCTTCATACTGGGCGATCGCCTCAGCCAGCCGCCCGGGCACTTTCGCCAGAGCGACGCCCAGGTTGTTGTGCGCTTGGGCATAGTCCGGCTGCAGGCGCAGCGCCGCTTCATACTGGGCGATCGCCTCCTTCACCCGCCCGGGCGTCTCCGACCACGCGTTCCCCAGATTGTAGCGCGCCCGCTCATTGTACGGCCGCTTGGCCACCGTGTCGCTCCAAAGGGCCAATGCACTCCGGTAATCCTCGTTGCGCCGCGCCGTGAGGAGGCCCAGGCCGAGCGCCAGCGCCGCGCACACCACCCAGCTGCGCCGCCCGACCGCCGCGTGAATCCCCACCGCCGCCAGCGTCATCACCGCGGCCAGCGGAAGATACACCCGATGTTCGACGATCATCTGGATCTGGCCGGGCACGACGCTGGTGGGCGCAAGGATCAGGAAGAACCAGGCGCCGGCGAAGCCCAGCACCGGCCGGCGCCAGAGCGCGATCAGCACTGCCGCCACCAGCACCACGACCACCAGCGCGTACCAGGCCACCTCCGTCGGGTGGTGCACCCAGGTGGCGCCGTATTCAAACACCAGCGGATGGGGCCACACCGACAGCCAGAGGTAGCGGGTGACCGCCTCGAACTGGGTCAGCCAGTACGTCCACGGCGTGATACCAACATTGAAGCCGGACGTGGCGTCGCGATTCCCACCCGTGCCAACCACCAGACCGACCAGCGGCAGCCAGGTGGCCGCCAGCGCCACGTACAGTCCCCAACGCCTGCGCCATGCTTGCCGAAACGAGCCCGCCACGAAGGTTCGGTCATGGAGCAGCACCATCAGCGGCGCGGACACCATCACTTCCTTGGTGCCCATGCCGAGGAGGCAGGCCCCGACTGAGCAGGCGAACCAACCCCAGGAGGCGCGGCCTGCGCGCTCCGCGCAGATGCCGCGGATGTAACAAGAGAGCGTCAGCAGGTAGAACAGCCCCATGAGCGACTCCGCGCGCTGAACGATGTAGGTCACCGATTCGGTCTGCAGAGGGTGCAGGGTCCAGAGAAGAGCAGCGGAGAAGGCGAGAAGCGTGGCGTTCGCCAGGTAGGGCGCGTTATTCTTAACGCGCCGATCCGATGGATGGGAAACCGAAAGCGGCGGGTTAGGGATAACCCGCCCTACCAAGCCTCGGGTGCGCCGCACGATTCCGAACAGGGTCAGCCCCGCCAGAGCATGGATGGCGAGGTTGAGCGCATGATAACTCCATACCGCCGTCCCACTGATCGCATAGTTGATCGCCAGGGAAAGATTCAGGATCGGCCGGCCACTCGCGGTCGTATTGGCCGGGGGCCAGAACGCAGTGCTCCAGTGTCGGATCGTCAGGTTACCGGCAATGGCGTCACTATCGTCGAAGAGGAACGGAACAGAAAAAGTCCGCCCATAGACGGCGATCGCCCCCGCTACGAGCATGGCTCCACCCGCGAGCCGCAGCCAATCCACGGGCAAAACGGGCAGGCGTTTCCGGGCCGCCGCACCGGCGGACCGGTTTGGACCCGCGCTTGGCGCCATTTGCGTCACCGGCCTCACTTCCCTGTCAGGGTGACTTCGGCCCGCACTCCGGCCTTGATTTCGCCGTCGGCGTTGGGCAACAGAACCTTCACCCGCAGCAGCCCGCTGCTGGCATCCACGCGGGGATCGATGAAGTCGGTCTTGCCGGTATAGAATTTCTTCGGATCGAGCACGGGGCAGCGTACGCGCATCTGGTCGCCGACATGGATCAGGGGCAGATCCTCGGCTCGGGCATAGAACTGCACGTAAACCTGGTGGATATCGACAATACGAAACAGGGGTTGCGACGGGGTCACCGACTCGCCCGCCTCGCGGAGTTTCTCCACCACGATCCCGGCGACCGGCGCCCGCACGGTGCGCATCCGATAGGCCTCAGAGGCGATCTCGTGGTCGAGTTCGGCCTGCTCAAGTTCGATCTTGTTCTTCAGGGCCTCGTCTTCGCTGATGATCTTCTCATCGAAGAGATTCTTGGAACCCTTGAAGTCGAACTTCTTTTTCTCCACGGCGGCCTTGGCGCGGAGCATGTCCAGCTGCTCGATCTTGGCGAAGAGCTGGGCCATGACCTGACCGACCTCCACGCGGTCGCCTTCCTCGACCAGAACGGCGTCGATCGTGCTCTGCACCGGGGAGCTGACCACGACCTCCTTGAAGGGCAGCACGAGGCCGTCGTAAGTCTGGCGGTCCGCCGCGGAGACAGCAGCGACACCGAGCACAGCAAACAAGAGGCTGCCGCGGAAGAGCGACACGGCGGAGGGTGGGTCTAGTTAAACTTGATCTCGGTTTTCATCTCATCCGGCAGGATGCCGACCAGGGCATAGAGCTGGATGACCGCCTTGTTGAGGTCGACGAAGGTGGCCTGTTCGCGCGACCGGGCCGTGCTCAAATCCTTCTGGACGACGCCAACATTGTAGCTGGTGGTCATACCGGTCGCGAGGCGTTTCTCCTCAGCCTCGAGGGCCGAGGCGGCGAGACTCGCCGACTCCTGCACCAGGGCGACGCGCTCCTGCGCCGAGGCAATGTCATGCATCGCGGTGTCAAAGGCGCTCAGCAGGACGAGTTCGTTGCGCGCGATGCTGAGCAGCGCCTGGACTTTGCGGCTCTTGGCCTCGCTCAAACGGGCCCGTTCCGTGCGGCCCTTGATCGGAATATTGACGACCAGGCCGGCGCTCCAGTCAGGGTCGCGAGTGCGGCCATCACGGTAGGAGGAGCCAAACTCGTTGCTGAGGCCGTTTTCGCCCAGCGAGGCCTTCAGGTCGAGGCGGGGCCAGCTCTGGTTTTTGGCGTAGGCGATGCGGATGTCCTCGCTGCGGGCCTGTTCAAGGCCGGCGAGATAAGAGGGGTTGCGCTCGAAGAGCAGCGCCAGAAGGCGGTTGCGGTCGATCTTCGGGGCGGTGTGGCTGAGGTAGGAGCCGTCGACGAACCAGTTGGGTTCGTCCAGGTCGAATTTTTCGCGGGTGAGTTCACGCAGGGTATTGCGGCGCTGGGTCAGAAAATTTTCGGCCAAAAGGAGTTCCTCCTTCGCCTCGGAAAGACGCACGCGCGCCTGGATGACGTCGAGCCGGCCCATCTTGCCCTCCTCCACGCGGCGCCCGGTCTCGTGCACCAGGCTTTCCGCGAGTGCCACGGACTGCTGTTTGACCAGGATGTTCTCCTGGCCGAACACCATTTCGTAGTAAGCATTCAGCACGTCGGTCATGACCTTGATGACCGTCGCGCTCAGATCGTAGTTGGAGACCAGCAGGGCGCTCTTGTTCAGGCGCACCTCGGCGAGATTGACGGATGATCCAAAGTCGCGCAGGAGGGGCTGAGTAATGCTCAGAGTGGTCTTGGTCGTAACTTCCGGGTAATAAAGCGCGCTGGCCAGCCGGTTAAAGGTATTGTCGCTGCGTTCGCTGCTGGAACTGAGGGCGTATGTCAGGCCGGTCTCGATCTTGCCGGTTAACCCCGCTTCGTAGCGGATGGTCCTGTCCTGGTAGAGACGCGCAACCGACCCGGTGGACAGGAAGTCCTTCTGATTCTGCGGCTGGTTGATTGATGACGGGATGGCGCCCATCGCGAGGGTAGGGTCAAAGGCACCCAGGGCACCCGTCACCCGAAACTGCTGGATCTGCGGATCGATCCGCTTGGCCTGCAACTCAAGGTTGGCGTTGAGCGCCGCCACGAGCAGGTTCTGTAGAGTCACCGGGACTCCGGTGGCAGCGGCGGGCGTTTCGGCCCGGAGGGCGATTGCTCCCGCGCCACCGAGGCCGAACATGAGAAATCTTAGCCATTTGTTCATGGGATACGATTATGGAAGCACTGCGTTAACGTAACGATCTCCATCGGCCTCCAAGGCAAGCATAGCGCCGCCAGTGACCAACTGGCCACGGTAAACCACGATCTTCTGATAGCCGAAGCTTCCAGGGTTGCGGGGCACCATGAAGACAAAGCCATGGAACGTGATGTCCACTTGCGCATAGAAGAACGCGTCGCGGGAGAAGGCAAGCGTCACCCCCGCGAGGTTGATCTGGTGGAAGATCTCGGTGCCCGCGCCGACCCCGCCCAAAATCAGGCTGCCGCCTGCGCCGGTGAGCGGCGCGAGATCCACCGCCAAGATGGAACGGCGGTTTTCGTGGTAAATATTGAAGTAGAAGGTCGAATTGCCGGTCAGTGTCACCTTCACCGTCTGCGCGGCCGAGTTCGTGAGGCCATCCCCCGCGCTGACCGAAAACGCATCCGCCTCCACGAACAGGGGCGTCGCCTCCCGCACCGAGTTGTAGGTGAACGTGCCGTCGGCGTTAAACGTCACCGTGCCGTGCGCCGGGGGGCTCACGAGCGTGAAGTTCAGAACGTCGCCGTCCGCATCGGTCGCCGTCAACGTACCACTCGCCACCGCGCCCACCGCCAGCGTAATTGGCGCAATCGGTGCGAGCACCGGCGCGTCATTCACCGGCGTCAGCGTGACGTTGACCGTCCGCGCCACCGAGTTGGCGAGGCCGTCGTTCGCCCGCACCGTGAACGTATCCGCCGCCGCGAAGCCCACCGTCGGCTGCCGTGCCGCCACATAGGTGAACGTGCCGTCCGCGTTCAGCGTCAGCGTGCCGTGCGCCGGGCCGGTCACCAGCGTGAACGTCAACGCGTCGCCGTCCGCATCCGTCGCCGTCAGCGTGCCGCCGGCCGCCGCCCCTTCCGCCACGATGATCGGTCCGACCGCCGCCACAACCGGCGCGTCATTCACCGGCGTCAGCGTGACGTTGACCGTCCGCGCCGCCGAGTTGGCCAGGCCGTCATTCGCCCGCACCGTGAACGAGTCCGTCGCCGCAAAACCCGCTGTCGGCTGCCGCGCCGCCGTGTAGGTGAACGTGCCGTTCGCGTTCAGCGTCAGCGTGCCGTGCGCCGGGCCGGTCACCAGCGTGAACGTCAACGCGTCGCCGTCCGCATCCGTCGCCGTCAGCGTGCCGCCCGCCGACCCGCCTTCCGTGACCGCGACCGGTGCGACCGCGGCCACGACCGGCGCATCGTTGACCGGCGTGAGGGTAACGTTGACCGTCCGCGGCGCCGAATTCGCCAGGCCGTCGTTCGCCCGCACCGTGAAGGTATCCACCGCCGCGAAGCCCACCGTCGGCTGCCGCACCGCCGTGTAGCTGAACGTGCCGTCCGCATTCACGGTCACCGCGCCGTGGGCCGGACCGGTCAC
>Ga0182027_10012085_pt1 | contig 12149 bp, 14 predicted proteins | sample 712E1DmetaG_FD_121300 | JGI IMG/M metagenome (GOLD analysis project Ga0182027, IMG submission 121300) | Permafrost microbial communities from Stordalen Mire, Sweden - 712E1D metaG (Illumina Assembly) | ecosystem: Environmental > Terrestrial > Soil > Wetlands > Permafrost | place: Sweden...
AGTTTTTTAGTTTCTTTAACTCTGAAGTTAATTGAGAAATATCTGAAGGATCTTGTCCAGAATAGATATACGAAATTCCATAGAAAGGTGCATATTTATCTAGAACTTCTAAACCTTCAAGAACATTTTTAAACTTATCTTTACCATGATATTTCTTATAATTCAAAGGACCAGCATTAACAGAAACTCGTATCCAATCAAATTTTTTCCAGATGTCAGTATTGAGTTTTTTTATTAAAGTGCCATTTGTAACAAGACCAACATCAAATCTTTCATTGGTCTTGTTTATTATTTCAATAAAATTAGGATGAGTTAAAGGTTCACCACCACCAGTATATTCAATACCTTTACATCCTAAATTATAAAGTTTATCAAGAATTTTATCTAAAAGAGAGATATCAATAAAAGCTTTCTTTTTATGATCTTCCGCATGGGTACAAAAAGCGCAAGCAAGATTGCAATAATTTGAAAGATCTATCTGAGAAGAAACAGGATGAAGATTCCCATCGCAAATGTCAGGATGTTTAATCAATTTCATTATATGAGAAAAGAAAAGTTCCATATTAAGTCCACCCTCTATCTTTACAGAGTTTATCTAAATCTACAAGATATGCTTTGTAGGAAGCATTTTCTGAAACAAAGTTACGATAGGCGCTACCAGTAGAAATATAAAAAGATTCATCTCTATATAGCCTATCTAGAAAAATAAAGAAATCATTATTATGATATGAATCATCTACAGCCAATACTTCTGAGAATAAAGAAATATGAGTACTCGATTGGAAAGGATTATTTTGTTTACTCATAATAATTGGTATGCCAAAAGCCGCAGCTTCATAAGGAGGCCCACCATAGAGTATATGAGGAGTAATAACTAAACGAGTTTTTGACAGAGTTTCTTGAACTTGATACCAAGGAATTCTGTTTAAAAAGACAATTCGTTCCTTCATTTTTTGAAGGGGTTGAGATACTGGGTTATTCCAAAACCAATTAATAACTTCCTCTTGAGTAGTATATCGGCCAGCAGAACCAAAAAGTAAAACTAATTTCAGAACAGAATCCTCCAGCATTACAGAACAGCACCAAGTAAAAAGTTTAATCAAAAACTTTTGCATTCGGTTATCTTCTGCCCACGAATAAAGAAGTTTAGAACTCCAGAGAAGATATTCTTCTCTGAAGTTATTTTTATCAAAGTAAATTTTAGGAACAGTAGGGCCGTGCATATGAACTAAGTTTTGACGGTCTATACGAGCTAAATAATGGTTAGTTCTAGTTAGAAAAGAATAAGTAGCTACAACTGATCCAGAATTTTGATTTGAAAAATCACGAAACTCCTTATCTGCTGGAGCATCAGGTCCATTAAACCAATGAAGAATATAACGATGTGCCTTTACAGGAATATCTAAATATCCATGAGGAGAATGGGAAATAAAAACTGTATTAGTGATATCCTCTAATTCACAAAAGTCTTTTAGATTCTTTGGTTTAGGTTCTGGACTTTGCCATACTCTAACTTGACCAGGAGTGTAAGTTCCTCCATTTTTCCAAGGAACAACGTATACTTCTCTTCCATCTCGGACGAGAGCGTCAAGAACATTTCGCTCCCATCTTCCCTCTCCAATAAGATTTCCGCCGTCTATTCTATCAAAAATAGGACCTGTAACATTTACTATATATTTCAAATTAATCATTAGAAATTTTCTTTATAGTAGAAATTATATAATCTAAATCACTTTTTTCTACCCACCAACCACAAGGGATATTCAACATACATTCACTAAATTTATCTAGTGCAGGTAGCGAACATTGATAATTTTTAAATAACGAATAAGTATCATTTCTTGTATGAGCTAACCCATTTCCAATACCAGTTTTAAGTAACTTATTTGAAAAAGAAGTTTTCTTTTCTATATTCTCAAGTTTAAGAGTGAAGATCCAGAAAGAAGATTTGATATAACTTGGGATATCGCAGAGTTCAAGACCATTTATATATTTTAAATGCTTTCGAAGATACATTCCATTCTCATGATGAAGAGAAATATTCTTTTCGATATACTTTAACTGTTCAATCCCTATTGCTGCATTGAGGTCATTCATATGCATCTTATAGCCAGGTTCGATAATATCCCCATCCCACTTAACTTGATTGGGTGCGTTATGACCTCTTGCCATACCGAACCAACGTAAAAGAATAGCTCGTTCATAATCTTCTTTTACTTTACAAGCGATAGCGCCGCCATCTACTGTAGTGAGATGCTTGATAGCTTGGAAACTAAAACAAGTAAAGTCTGAAAGAGTTCCAACTTTTCTACCTTTGTATTTCGCACCAAGAGCGTGGGCGGCATCTTCTATTGTTTTAAGATTATGTTTTTTAGCTATTGCATTTATTTCGTCTATTTCTGGAGGAGTACCAGCCCAGTCAACAAAAACAATAGCTTTCGTTCGAGAAGTGATAAGACATTCTATTTTCGAAGGATCGATGTTTCCTGTGCGAATATCCACATCACACCAGACGGGCACAACTCCTGCTAGAAGGATAGGTTCATTAGTAGCTAGACAAGTCATAGGGGAAGTAATTACTTCATCTCCAGGACTTACCCCAGCAAGTCTGAGTGCTATTACAATAGCACTTGTAGCAGAATTAGTTAGAGCAGTAAAAGGATTACCAATATACTCTTGAAATTTTTCTTGGAATTCTTTTGCTTTTGGACCTTCTGTAATCAAACCTGAAGAAAGAACGGGTTCGAGAATAGAAGCCATATTTGGAGGCATGTGAACTTTATAAAGTGGAATCAACTATTCCTCCTTTGGAAGAAAACGAGCCTTATTCCCAAAGATAAATTTATAGAAAGATCTTTCTAGATTAGTAAGTTTCTTAGTATAAGTCTTGTCGGAAAGATTGAACCAAGTAGTTTTATTATTTAAGCCAAACTTGGAATCTTCCAGAGAAAAGAGTAATTTTTCCTGACTAATAAGATCTTCTATAGTAGAAATATCTTTTGTTATACAAACAGATAATCTTTTTTCTGCATTCTTAATTTGATATTCAGTAATCCAGGTATCAATAAGACTTTTCTTTTCTTCAGGAAAGATTGTCTTATAGAAAGAGAGTTTCTCTAATTGTCTTGCTGGCGAACCTCCATAAACTTTTTCAGCAAGAGTATTCTTTGTGATGACAGAACCTGTCATACAGATACTTCTATATCCAAGAGTAAGACCTGAACCTACTGTGCAACTACCAACAAGCCAAACTTCATTTGCAATAAAAGTAGGACGCGAAGCAAGAAGAGTGCATCCCTCTATCTGTTCACCACTAGAAACATGTGTCCAGATTTGAGAATACATTCCAATACGGACACCATGCCCAATAAACAAATGCCCAGTTCCATCTAAGACAGTATTCTGCCCAAACCAACAATTATGTCCTATACAAATTCCAGCTTCTCCAGAAATGAACATATTGTTATGGAATACATTCCAGTCGCCAATATCTATTGGAACAGATCCAGCAATTATTCTAGTATTATTATGAATCTGGTTACAGTCTCCAAGAGTAATCTTTCCTTGAAGAACTACATTGTCACCAATGGTATTATAGTTTCCTAAAGTTACTTGATCTCCAATAATAGCAGATTTAGAAATTTCATTTCCCATTACGATACCATTCTATAGTGTTCGAAAGTCCACAAAGAAGATTTGTTCCTGCTCTCCATCCAAGAGAGAGAAGTTTTGTAGCATCTATATATTGATTTTGAATCTCTTTAAAAACAGCAGGCTTATCTATAAATTGAATTTCTAAAGAAGATTGACATAAAGTTAAAAGAGTTTCAACAAGATATTTTACCTTGGCAGCGCCGGTCCCTCCTACGCAATAAATTTCGCCTGGCACAGATCTTTCAGCAACAAGTTCAAAAGCATTGACCACATCATCTATATAAATAAACTCTCGAACATATTCAGCAACATCGGAATAAATCCAAGGAGCTTCTCCATGAAGAATCTTTAAAATACTATTAGGTATCAATCTAGAAGTATTAGGATCCCCAGGACCATAGACATTTGAACAACGACAAATCTTTACTGGGACTCCATAATTATAGAAATAGTTTTGAGCAAGAAGATCCTGACAAGACTTTGTAGCTTCGTAAGTATATCTAGGTTGAAGAGGAGTTCTCTCCGTATAGGGAGAAGGAGAATGTCCAAATGCTTTGTCAGAAGTACTCACAATTACATTTTTTATTCTAGTTGCTCCAATTGTTCTGCAAGCTTCAAGGAGGCGGGCAGTTCCCATTACATTGATGTCATAAGCATTAACAGGATCATTCGCGCAAATGCGAACAATAGATTGAGCAGCTAAATGGTAGACAGTATCTACTTCGTAATCACCTATAACTCGGTTACAGAGATTTCCATCTCTAATATCTCCATAAATAACATCATCAGCATTAGTTTCTCTATCAATATGACTATCGAAACCTAAACCTATGACTCTATTGTTCTTATTCTGTTTTAACTTCTTACAGAGAGCGTTCCCAATAAACCCTTGGAAACCTGTTACTAAAATATTACTCATTATAAAATTCCTTTATTCCCTTTGGATGGATTCCATTGTATTCAATTATTGTAGTCTCCAGGACTCCATTTTCAAAGTTATTATTTATACCAAATTGATAATCCAAGAGAGGTACATATTCTTCATGGAACAAAGAATCAATAGAGTTAAGACGCGCCGCTATCTTCTCTGTGTCTCCAACTCTTGAATAATGGAAGATACGAAGCACTTCGGGAGGCATTGCATAGAGAGGATGTCTTTGACTAACTTCCATAGACATACCATCTTCTATTACTTTAAGGTTAGGAGTGAGGAGACAAAGTCTTGGAAGTGACATTGTCCATGAAAGATTAATATGCGAAAGATCTTGCCAAAAATAAGTTCTTTCAATTGCCCAATTGCCATCTACAGGATAACTAGCACGAACTTGTTCAGGTATAATTATTTCATCTGCTTGAAGATAAAGTAGATGAGTAGCTGCCCCTATTCTTGCTGCCGCTATTCCAAGATTAGCAAGACGCGCTAATTCTTTTCCCTCTCGATGATTATCCCAATCCCACGTAGTAACAATTAGTTTTAATCGAGAAGTTTCTTTTCTCATTTCATAAAGTATATCAAGGGTATCGTCTTTGTTTTCTTTATCTGTAACTACGAAAACTTCATCGCAACAATTTAGCATATTTTGAATACAAATTTCAAATGGGTATCCAAGTTTTACTCCATTAGAGATAAGAGTAACGCCGGCAAGAGAATCCATTATTCTTCCTCATCAATAGAAGCAACAGGAGGAAGAGAGTGGATAACACCAGCAGCTTCATCAAGTGTATATAACTTACGATAAAGATTGTTCCGTTCTTTCATACGTTCTTTCTTTTTGAAGACATCTTGGAAATGTTCAATATGAGGAGCTGTAGCTTGTCCTATTTTTATACCCTCTCTAACAACAAGTCTTTCGTGAACTCGGTTATCCCATCGAATTTTTGAAGGAATATTTCTTAATAACCGATATTGATAATCAGGATAAGCAGAAATCTCTGTTTGATGTTCTCGATTGATATCAGACCATCTTCTTCGAGGAAGACCCCAAACATCTTTATCATTTTGAAAAATTAGTCCACTAAGAAAATCTCTTTCCTCTGGACAAATAATTTCATCAGTATCTAATCCAAGTATCCAAGGTTGAGTAGCAAGATGCGCAGTAAGACTTCTTACATTTCCAAAATCTGAAAAACCTATTCCATAAATTCTAGCATTATAACTTCGTGCTATTTCTACAGTTTTATCAGAACTTCCTGTGTCAACGAATACAATTTCTTCAACAATATCTTTCATACTATCAATACAAAGAGAAAGAGAATCTTCATTATTTTTTCCGAAAATAGCAAGAGTCAGTGGAAGTTTAGAGTTCATTAGTTCCTATAGTAAGTTGGATTTCTTTCAAACGGTTAACAATCATTGAAGTAACTTTTTTCCAATTGAGATTTTCGGCAATATCTTTTTGCGCCCGTTTACCTACTTTAATTGCTTTCTCTTGGTTCTCAAAACAAAATCTCATTAATTTTCGAAGATGTACTACATCAGGTTCAGCCCAAATCATATCTCCTGTATACAAAGGAAATAACATATTGCACACAGGAGTTTCTTGATAATCAATTAAATAACTATTTGTCTTATTTATAAAATCTAGATGACCACTATAGTTTGTAGTTATAACAGGATTACCATGAGACATCGCTGCTGCTGCTGTAAGACTAAATCCTTCAGCACGAGTAGGGAAGACCATGCAGTCTCCTCTTTCGTGGAGTCCCATCATGAACTCATCAGAAAGAAGTCCTCCAAGAAAACGAAGGGCAGGATATTTCTTGAGTCTCATACTTTCTTTTAAAGAAGATATTTCTTGTTTGATGATTGTCTGTTCTTGAAGGGATGTGTTGAGACGATAAGTTTTAAGAGCAAGACATACATCTTCTTCAGGTTTGAATTCAGAAAGATAAGCAAGGAGAAGTCTTTGTGGCGCTTTTCTTTCTAACCATTGAAATATTGAATAGAAAAGATATGTACTGTCTCCTACTTCAAAATTAAGATAACGAATATTTGTTATATCAGGTAAAGATACGCCATGAGGTATAACCGTGATAGGGCAAGTTACTCCACTGGAAAGAAATACTTTTTTATTCCAAGTAGAAGGTACCCAAATTTCATTCATGGAATTACAAAGTTCTACCCATTGAGGAGGAAGTCTATCTGTTTCCCAAGTGGTAAGACCTATTGTATAAATATCTTTATTCGAATAAAGAGGAAAATTTTCTGGAGTTAGATGAATAATTTGTATTTGATAATAAAGAGGTCTATTAATCAAACGACTAATTTCATCATCCATTTTCCCATGAGTGGTTTTTTCTATTTCAAAAGAAGTTGATGAAAGAGTTAATTCAATTTCTTCTGAAGTAAGAAGTCCTTCAATATATCCTCTTGTTGCTACTGCATAACCACTAGAATCTGCGAATGCTCCAACCCATCGAATATTAATTTTGTTCATTATATCTGTTCTACTTTTTGATTCTCATAAATTTGTACTCTTCTCTCATGTCTTTTTAATTCAGAGAAAAGTTTAATCCATTGTTTTCCAATATTTTTCCATGAATGTTCTATTGCCCAAGAATGAGCATCTTGTATCTTTTTGATATGCTCTTGACTTTGGAATTTCCAGCCTTGATAACAATTCCGTATATTACGGAGAATTTCTTCTAATCTTCCTACAGGACGATATCCTGAACTTTCAAGATAAATCTGTTCTTCGCATTCATAGAGATAACCACGTTCGTTCTTCTCTCCAAAGATTTCTGGAGACGAAGTATTGTTTGGAGCAATTACTGGAATTCCAGCACACATAGCATCTACTTGATTGAGACCCCAGCCTTCTCCTAAACTTGTTGTTATATAAGCATTAGCTGCATTATAAAGTTGATTCAGGATATTAACGGGGAATCCTTTTGCAGGATTAAACTTGGTTGGGAATATAATATCTTTCTTTGGATTAAGACCAAGATCAAAAATACAGGGTTTAAGATCTAACATAGTTCCTGGCGCAGCGGAATCTACCATAGCAGTATGGAGATAAAGAACACTGTTTGGAACTTCTTTATGAAATTCAGAGAAAGCAAGAATAGTTTTTGATATATCTTTTCGAATAGTATTTCTATTCACATTGATAAGAAGAAAAGTATTATCATCTTCTATGTGGAACCATTGACGACGAAGAGCTTTTTTTTCTTCTTTTGGGAGAGGATAGAAGTTTTTTATTTCTGTCCCATGATAAATAGGTTCAGAAACAGATAGTCCAATTTCTTTTGCTTTCTTTACAGCAAAATTTGTATAAGGAATAGCAAGATCGGCTACCTCTATCATTGTTGACATTCCTTTCCAGAGTCTACAATCTACTGGAAAGTAATATACAAGATCGAAATCATGATGATTAACAGACTGTTTAGTTTTTCTTATATCTCCTATTTTCTCAGCTATCTTTTGGACAACAAAAGGATCATTTATTATTAGAACAATATCATACTCTTTAGCAAGAAGAGTATTAGCAAACATTTGTTGACCATAAGGATCAGAAGGATCTTCTAATTTTGCGGAAACTATATTATATGGGAACTGTTCTCTGTCATAAAAAGAACCAGTATAGTTGATAGCTAATTGGTCTATTTCATAAAGACCAGTTGAGTGAAGAGCTTGTAGAATATTTCTTGCAACGGTCGAGAATCCTGTCGCACTTCCAACAAAGTCGCTCCAACAAAGTATCTTCTTCTTCAAGTACTTAGCCTTTCTATACTTTCAAACAATAAGGTTGTTCTTGTAGTTGCGTGTACTCTCCAAAATATACCAGATCCTTACTTGTAGGTAAAGGAGTTTTGTTTAGAAGTGAGAGAGACACATCTCTGATTAAATCAGTCTCTATCAATTTCCAACCAATCCCTCCATTATTTGTTGCTGCGTACCAAGTAGGAAATCCTTGAAGATGTTTTGCAGGCCAAATAGCCACAGCTTCAGGATGATAATTGATTCGTGCACGAGGATCTGTTGGTGCGAAGAGAGTAACTGTAGGGAGATGAAGCGCACTAGCAAGATGAAGAATGGCGCTATCTGGACAAATGATAAGTTTACATTCGTTCATAATAGCCGCTATTTGTCTCATCTTAAAGTTATGAAGACGATGTACTCCAGGAACGTTCCAAGAAGGCTTAAGAGAGTCGCTATCATGGGTGAGTAGAATGACACGAACATCTTTCTGCGATGCCACAAGAGAGTTAATAGCTTTCTGGAGCTTCTCAGGAGGGAAGTCACGAGCAGTTGTTGTAGAGAAAGCTTGAACTAGTACTAAACGATATCTAGTCAGGTTTTCTCTTGCAAGATAATCCTGCGCCCATTTCTTTTCATCATCAGAAATAAAATAATCCATGTTCATATCAGATAAAGTAATACCAACATGTCTAGCAAATAAATCTATTCTATTAATAGGAGAAGCTTTCGGAATTTCATAAGCAACACAAGGACAAGTAAGATCAATCACAACATCATAATCTTCAGGATCAAGATCTCTAAAAGGAACAACTCTTTCCACGAAAGGATTGCCACGAAAAACAAGAGGAAGTGCGCCATCCAGATACTCAAAATCAGTACCGAATATTATCTTAGTATTATATTTCTTAGATAGAGCTTTTACAGTAGGGGTGATCATAAGAACATCGCCGAGACCACCTTGCTTTCTACTCACATAAATGCGCGGAATCTCTCCCTGTAAAAGTCTATCAACTCTTTCAAGTGCTCTAGTCGGTCTATAATAGGGAGTAGTTTGACTACCAGTCTTAATAGTCTGAGGAGAGGTAGTGATTATCCCACGAGAGTTAGGACGAAGTGGACCAAAACCCATTAGCCATTCTTTCGAGACCTGCGGTGTTTACTAGTTTTGATTGGAGATTGTTCTATAACAGTGGAAGGCGTATCAGAGATTATCTCTACTACAGGAAGAGTATCCAAAGTAACCAAAGGAGGGAGAGGCAATAAAGGAGGTGGTGGGGTAGATATTTTTTTCCCCTGAACTGTTATACCCCTTCGAGGACAAAAATAACTCATTATGCCACCAAGATATTCAAACCTGAAGTAACAGTTTGGAGATAGATATCTTTAATAGCAATTTCATTAATACTCCACGACATAACTTCGTCAGCATAAATAGTTATACCGGGACGAGTAATTTGTACTTCATCCAAGAGAAGAGGAAGTGGACGAGGACCACCTTGACCCAGACCTACCCAACTCTCTCGGACATTACTTGGTTCACCGAATACAGATTGAGAAACATTGAATTGAATAATAGCATCAGAAAGAGAATTATTTCTGAATGTCACAGAATTAGCAGGACGATTTCCAAGAGAAACAAAGACATCAAGTATGTCACCCTGGGCAGCATCAGTTGGGACATCCCAAGATTGATATTGATTCTTTCTTTTCACATTTTTGGTTAGTGGCATTGATAGTTTCCTCCAGTGATAGAATAGAGGAGAATAAAAGAATGTCTAGAAGCTTAAAAGATATATGTAATTTCTAGAAAAGTCCTACCAAAATCCCACTTAACTCCAACTATATTTCTTCTTGATTTAAGAGTATTAGTTAGAATTTGTGAAAGCTGATCTCTTTCGGGATCAGATAAAATCTTCTGTTGAAATCCCTCTAGACTTGAAACAGAAAGAGAATCCTCTCCTACTTTCCATTCGAAACCAATTACTCCTCTTTGATCTAAAGAAACAAGAAGTACACTAGCAACTTCAGCACGAGTCTTTTCATGTAGAATTTTCATATGAGGTAGACGAAGTGGAGTAACTTTTGGTGTAATCTTAGTCTTAACATTTTTACTAGCAAAGAAAGTTGGTGGTTTATTAAAGAAATTATCTAAACCAACCACTTCTACTTTTTCTGTAACTTCTCTCCCAGCTTCTTGGTTTAAAAGATTTGCTGTAACAAGATCATTCTGAGTACGGGCTTGCATTACTATCTCCTTTATATCGTTGTAATTTTTGTTTAAAGCGTTCTATTTGTCTAACATTAGTTTGTAGTATATGCGCCATTTCTGGTCTATTCAACTTTTCAATATACCAAAGATAAAGAAAATATCTTTCATAGAGAGTACGTTTCTTTGATTCATGGAAGATAGAAAGAACACCACTATCTTCTTCCTCTGTATCGTTCTCGGTTAACCATATCTTGTATTTATATTTCCAATAGGTAAGAGGCAAATTGTCTTTAAATATATTATTTCTGAATAGCCAATTAGCCATATATCGATGGACTATAGAACGCAATCTTCCTGAAAACATAAACTTAAATGGAACATATGTTTTAATATTAAAATAAATACGTGGTTGTTTCTTTTTGTATCTCCAAAGAAACATAAGAATCTCTTGTCGAATATCTTCTCTCTTCAGACTACAGGTTTTTAGATAATCTCTAACCTCTTCAGGGGTAGAAGGTACTCCTCTAAAACCACTATTCTTTCCTCTGCCTCCAGAAGCTAGATAGGCCCAAAGAGGTTTACCATTTTTCCAAGAACAAACTCCTGTGTACATATCACAGAATTCATCAAGAAAGAAGTTAAGAAGATCTCTAACTGTTTGACGAAACTTTGGATCTTTCTTTATATTATCGTATACGGATTGAGGAAGCTCAGGTTTATGATAAATTCTTTTTCTCTTTTTGAGTTTCCTCTTTTGCATATTATTCCCAAAGATCTATAATTTTTTTGTATGTCTTGTTCAATTCATTATAGAAATATTTGATTGGTACTCCAAGTTCTTTAAATTTCAATGTTGTTTTAGAATTTTCAGAAGGAGGAACCGCACGTAGATGGGAAAATTCTTCTGGATAGTATTTTTTGAATCTTCTTATTTTCACACTATCTGCAGACTTCATGAATCCACCCTTTACTTCAATCAGTTCATATGTCCCATCTTTGTACACCACTTTAAAATCAGGAGTATAACAAATAGTTCCTTTCTTTATACCAAAAGGCCAGAAGGAAAAATCAGTAGGTTCATATTCGACATGATCAACTTCAGGGAGAGTTTTCATAAAACGTAAGAAGTTAGCTTCCCATCCTGACCTTACGAAGATACCAAGATCTTTTCTTTTCCCTATTTTGCTTCTCTGACCTTGATTACCAGGGAGAGCTTTTGAAGTGGCGGGTTTCTTTCCATCAAGTTCAAGAAGTTTATTCTTTATAGCATTTTTGGTTTGAGAGAGAGCAATGCAAAGTTGAGCAACAGGTTCATCTCTATGTTTCTTTAGATATTCCAATTCAACTTGAGAGAATATCCTAGCTCGTTTATAGAACACTAGAAATGACTCTCTGCGATGAAAGCAGAAAGATCATCGATAGAACCATGGAATCTATCCACGTCAATTGTTGAACGAAATCCAGGACATACAAGTTTATCTGAAAACTGCCATATCTTCCAATCAGTGAAACCAGGAGGAACGCGAGGCTCTATAACCTTAGGACGATAATCGACAGTCCAAAGAGGAAGATGAGATAGTCTAG
>Ga0182027_10012086_pt1 | contig 12149 bp, 4 predicted proteins | sample 712E1DmetaG_FD_121300 | JGI IMG/M metagenome (GOLD analysis project Ga0182027, IMG submission 121300) | Permafrost microbial communities from Stordalen Mire, Sweden - 712E1D metaG (Illumina Assembly) | ecosystem: Environmental > Terrestrial > Soil > Wetlands > Permafrost | place: Sweden...
CATTAGCTCCATCGGGTTTGGTGACGTAATACCACAGGGCCGTCAGCGATTGCCCCTCACAATGTCCGGCCTGGGCGATGTATGAGCCGTAATTGGTAAACCGCCAGTCATCTTCACCGGGCTGAAATTTGGTGTCAATGTCATTGGTGAGCAAGGCCCTGGAAATCATACCGACGAAAAAATTGGAAAAATGCCGGGTGCCCACGGTGACTGAATCCGCATCGACAGCTTCGAGGGGCATCCCTTCCAGTTGTTTGGTGGTCGCATCATAGATGAAACCCATGGCAAAATCATCATCAGGTACTTTGACCGGCACAGTGACGTACATCAGCTGGTCGGAGTATGCTCCACCGTTATCAACAGAAATCATCGGGGAGACCGGCGTAATATCGCTGCCGAACGTCTGACCGGTGATGGGAGCATAAGAAACTTTAAAGGCCGTGCTGCTTGAATAGGAACCGGGAGGTACATCTATGGCGAAGCCGTCCAGGGCATCGCCCTGTTTGGAAATACCAACGATGCCGCCCGCCGCATCTATGGATTGAGCAGCGGCATCTACTTCAGGTCCGGTGGTAATATTTCCTGTCCTGAATGATGCCGTGGCACTTGACGCCGTTGAGTTAGAAGACCCGGGCGAGGTTTTTATACTCGCTGCGTAAGTAATGGCCAGCCCTTTAACGACGGTAATACCTTTGTTATCCGATTGGCTGTTCTGTGCCCAAGTCGAAGGGTCTGAGTCGATAACCGTGTATGTGCCAGGTCCGATATTGATATTCGGTTTCACGTCCCAATAAACACCGGAGCTGACGGTTACCGGCCATGTCCCAATGACCTTACCGCTGCTGTCTTTCAGGCCTATCGTTCCCGCGGGAGCTCCCTGCCCATTGTTCCAGTGATAATCCGTAAGTAACGTAACCCTATAATTGTCTGAGACCGTAAAGGTGGTTGGACCGCCGGTGGGACTGTTAAGAACCCCAGCTATATTGTTGTTGCTATATATCTCGGTTTCAACAGCCGCAGTGGTTGCGGCACCAGAGCCAGTAGTACTGCTGCAGGCTGATAACGTCGGCACTGCGATTATAACCGCCAGAATCAGTATTAAGGAATATACTATGGATTTCTTCAAAAAAATACCTCCTCATATTGAGAAAAAATAAATATTCACCGGTCAACTCAGATGACTCTGACCGTTAGTTGATAATAACGCCGGGGTTTTCGGCGAAACCGCCGCCGATTAGTTAGAATATTAGGTTATAATTCAACATTTGTCAAAACACTTATAGCGGCTGTCGCGGTCGATACTCACTTCCTGTGGTCTTAGACATTGTCAGGTTTGATCGTGCCACCGCTACCTTTTCAGATACTCCTCCAAACGCCTTTTTTTAGGTTAACGGACCTAACAGTGTGCCGATAAAGGTTCACGGGTAACAACCATAGCGAATTGTTGGGTAATATAAAGAGTTAATGTGGCTCTAAATAAATTGTTACTTTACGATTGAATAAAATGTAAAGCAGTACTTGAGTGAATCTTCTTATTATTTTTATAAAAGGTAATTTACGTGGTAATGAACAGAAAGAAGAACCACAATATTGGGAAAGAGACATTATGACCAAAATGCTCAGGGCAAATCGTCATTAACAATGTTCCCAAATCATCACGATGCGGACACCTTATCATTATTGATATTATTTTATTCTGGTTGCAATCCTTAAAACATCGGGTAACCGTTCTTTTCTCCGAGGATTGGAGTTCTTGAGCACCGTTTTGAGTTGTTTAGCAGTGTCACCCAGGGCCGATAACTGGTCTACAAGTGAAAAAGTAAGCGAAATCGGGTTTGCGAGCTTAACTGAATACAACTCTCCTACTTAACGGCCTAAAAGGGAGTCCTTTGCGTTAGGCTAATTTTGCTACATTTTTAGATTCAAGTAATGTGAAAGACTTCTGGAGTACCCGTAGAGAATCCTAATTTATTATGTGACGAATTATAATGACTAAGAATCATTTGCTTTATCTGGCCAAGTCAAACAACGATAAATAGTACAAAACATAACATTTTTGTTTTGTTACAAACTACTATTGACAAAATTTCAAACTGGTGTTACATTTGGGCTGATTTGTGATACTATTATTAAATATGATATTGATATTGAATAATAGTTTTATCTAAACTCACTATCTAGGGCTTAGCGAAACAATAGATGTATTGGAAGCTTTGAATTGGCATCTGTATCATGGTCACTAGGAAGTCAGGGAGCAAATAGTAAAACCGGCCGGTAAAGAGGTCGGTTTTTGTTTTGAAGGAGGTTGTTGTTTGATGAAGAAGACGTTGTGGAAATTTCTAAAAAAACTGTTAATTCCCATAATGCTTGTAGCGATTCTCTGTTCGGTCGCTATTTTGCCTTTAAATTCTCCGGTGTTAGCAACAGGCCTTTATTCCGGGGGCAGCGGCACCAGTTTGAATCCATACCTTATTTCCACTGAAGCAGATGTTAACAGCCTGGCTTCTTATCTTCACACTACTTCTAATTCATACACCAGCAGCACTTATTTCGTTCTGACGAACAATATTACTTTGACATCATCGAACTTTACACCTATCGGTACAAAGACAGACCCGGGAACAGGGATAGGCCAACCGTTTAACTGTCATTTCAATGGGAACGGATATATAATCAGCAATCTGAGTATCACAGGGACTTCAGATATTTGCGGCTTTTTCGGTTATACTTCTGGCGCTTATATTTCGAACCTGGGATTGACAAATGTCAGTGTTACTGGCGGTAGCAAAATCGGAGGTCTGGTTGGGTTTACCGCCAATAATGGCACCAACTCGATCTCGAACTGCTATGTTACCGGCACGATTACCAGCACAACGACAAATGGCATGTCTATCGGCGGTCTGATCGGGCTGAATAACGTCAGTGGCACTAATGCTATCAGTAACTGTTATTTCACCGGTACGGTAACCGGCAGCACCACCAGTTCTTATGTAGGTGGCCTGGTAGGAACTACAGAAGGTGGAACATTCAATAATTGTTTCACCGGTGCCACCGTCACCGGTAATCAATACGTCGGCGGTCTGGCCGGTAGCAGTTCAGACCTTTCTTTAAGTTATTGTTATACTACCGGCAATGTTGTTGCAATCGGCACCGGCAGCAGGTATCTTGGAGGTTTGTTGGGATCGGCCACCATTGGTGGAACAGGTTCTACTATTCAGCACTGCTATGTTACCGGCAGTGTTACGGGGACCAACACCTCTATAGATGTCGGCGGACTGATTGGCAATGCGACAGGGTTATCAAGTTCCGTTCCGTATCCAATAACATACTGCTACACTACCGGCAGCGTCACCGGCGGTGCCCCTACTTCCAGTTCCAATGCTGGTGACACCGGCGGTCTGATTGGCACCAGCGGTTGTTGTGCGATTACTTACTGCTACACTACCGGTGCCGTAACCGGCGGTACTCCCGATACTACCAATTATTATTATACGTACACCGGTGGTTTAATCGGAATCAGCTCCAATGACACCAAAATCGAACACTGCTGGGCTACTGGAGCGGTAACTACAGGCATCCAGGTTGGCGGTCTGATCGGACATCCCAATAATGATGGCGACATCATGTATTGCTTCGCCACCGGTAATGTAGATGGCATCAGCAGTTCGGTAAATCAACAAGGGGGCGGTCTGATCGGGTACAGTTATGCCAACACGATTGCCAACTGTTATGCCACGGGAAACGTCTCAAACTCACCTGAAGCCGGAAGTTTGATAGGGCATTCAAGATTGGGAACAACAACAAATTGTTACGCAAGTGCTGCCAACCTCGATATGGCTAATAACGATGGTAATTCCAGTTGGGTGACCACATTCAGCGGCTGTTATTCAGCGGTGAGTAACGATCCCACGACCGTTGGTATGATAACGACGAATTCATCCACCTATTCCGGTTGGGACTTTACCAACATCTGGACAACCAACGGCAACACCGCTTATCCGTTTTTGAAAGGTCTGGTAACAATCGTACCGAACGGCGGCTATTACCTGAGTAATCAAACGGTAAATATCAGTCCTGTTCCTTCTTTGCCTGCTGGCGAAACGCTCTATTACACCACGGACGGCAGTACTCCCGGCACCGGTTCTTTAACCGGTCCCCTCACATTCACAGTCAACGCTCCCGAAACCGTCAAAGCAAGTATTTACGACGCCGCGGCTACTCCTAAATGGTATAATGTGAATATTGCCGTGTTCAATGCGCCTCTTGCGGTCGCTGCTGAGCCTCCGTCCGGTTATGTCAACGTACTATATTCTTTTAATTTTACGACCACCGGTGGCAACGGTACTTATACCTGGACTCAGGTTGCAGGGACTCTGCCGACCGGGTTAACATTTAACGCTGTCACCGGGGTTATCTCCGGCACTCCTACCGCCGGCGGTCAATATAATTTCACGATGCAGGTAAAGGACTCCTCAAACGCCATCATGTCTCAGAATTTCACGGTTAATATCACCGGCTCAGACATCCCCTTTGCCTGGGGCGATAACGGCTGGGATCAGCTTGGTGTCAGTTACCTCACCACCAGCAGCAGCAACACCCCGGTACAGGTGACCGGACTGACCGGAGTTACCGCGGTTTCTGCCGGTTATCGCTTCACTCTGGCGCTAAAGTCCGACGGCACGGTCTGGGCCTGGGGTGATAACGGTTTCGGCGAGTTAGGCAACAATTCTACCACTCCCAGTTATACCCCGGTTCAGGTTGAAGGCTCCGGGAGTTCGGGATTCCTCACGGGAGTTATTGCAGTATCAGCTGGTTCATATCATTGCCTCGCGCTAAAATCGGACGGCACCGTCTGGGCTTGGGGTGACAATTCGAAAGGTGAATTGGGAATAAACACTTCTACCAGCAGCAGTAAAACACCGGTGCAGGTCGGCAGCTTGAGCAATGTTACCGCCATCGCGGCCGGAGACAATTATTTCAGCCTCGCGTTAAAATCGGACGGCACCGTCTGGGCCTGGGGCTATAATTTTTCAGGACAACTCGGTAATAATGATAACACTTATGCCAACAGTTACATCCCGGTCGAGGTGGGCGGGTCCACCGTCCTTTCCGGCATTACCGCGATTGATGCCGGATACAGCCACAGTCTGGCTCTTAAGTCTGACGGTTCGGTATGGTCATGGGGAGATAATTCAAAAAGTGAACTTGGTATGGGAGATCCTTATGTCGGCTCTGAAAACCATCCGTATGAGGTAGTCGGGACCGGTGGTACCGGCACTCTTAGCGGGATTACCGCCATTTCTGCCGGTGAACTGTACAGCCTGGCGCTGGATAATAGCAGCCATGTCTGGTCCTGGGGCAGTAATAGCTCCGGTCAATTAGGCACTAATGCATCATTAACTTACACTACGGCGTCGCCGGTCGAGGTACATGGAATTAACAACTCCGGTAATCTTAGCGGGATCACGGCGATTTCTGCCGGTACTACCGGCACGCCTCATATTCTGGCGTTAAGCTCGGATGGTACGGTCTGCGGTTGGGGATCTAACGGCGATGGAGCTCTTGGCGGGGTCAGTTCCGGTTGTCCTGAACTGATAACCGGCGTTGCCGGTGCGGTGGCCGTCAGCGCCGGGGCTGACCATAGTGTCGCCATAATGGCCCCGCTCCAGGGCAAAATCGTGGTATATTCGAGTACAACTGGTGGGGGACCCTTCCAAATCTATATCATGAACGCCGACGGCTCTAACCGAACCCAATTGACTTTTGACTCCGGCGATTACCGGGATCCCTGTATTTCACCTGACGGCACTAAAATTGCTTACATTAAGTGGGGAGCGAACCAGCAACTCTGGGTGATGAATTCCGACGGTTTCGGCCAGACATTGCTGGATAACCCTCCATCATACGGGGACGATAACCCGTCGTGGTCGCCGGACGGCTCTAAAGTTGTATTTCAATCTGACCGAACTGGCTCGAGTGAAATATATATCATTAACGCAAGCGGCACCGGACTAACCGCGGTGAGCGGGCTGCCCACGGGCAGCGATAATACTTATCCATCCTTTAGTCCCAACGGATCGAAAATTATATTTGAATCCGGAGGTATAAATCTTTATTCAATCAATCTTGATGGTTCTAATAGTACGCTAATGTATACCAACTCTTCTCAAATGTTACATGCTAAAATGGCGCCGGATGGTTCTAAAATCACTTTTGATGTGGAATCCACTACTCTCACGGTTTATTCCATTAACCCTGACGGGTCCGGAAAGACGAGCATCGCCACCGGTGCGGAACCTGCCTGGTCACCGGATGGTAAATATATCGTTTTTTACGGCGGCAGCCTTAGCACCAGCGGTCTTTATATTATGAACCCGTCAGGAAAAGTGGTAAGTCAGATTTCCAGTGGCAATGATAATGACCCGAGTTGGAGCCAAGGATTGGTAACTTCCGTTGGTTCAGCCTCAACATTATCAGTCAGCGGATTTCCTAATCCTTGCACCGCCGGTACGGCAGGTTCCATCACGGTAACCGCCAAGGATAGCGGCGGTAATACTGTGACCGGTTACACCGGGACGGTTCACTTTACCAGCAGCGATAGTGTCGCAAATTTACCCTCTAATTATCCTTTTACGACAGCTGATTACGGGTCTCACACCTTTACCGGCGGAGTCACTTTTAACACCGTAGGAACTCAATCGGTGACAGCTGCGGATATCGCAAATACATCCATTACCGGCACACAGAGCGGCATCACTGTAAACTCAACGTCGTCAACAACGACTACCACGAGTAGTACCACGACCACGAGTACCACAACGACTACCACGACTCCTACCACTACCACGAGTACCACAACGACTACCACGACTCCTACCACTACCACGAGTACCACAACGACTACGACGACTCCTACCACTACGACGAGTACTACAACGACTACCACGACTCCTACCACTACCACTACAACAGCAGCACCGGTGGTTACACTATCCAGAGACGCTACATTGAGTAATCTGGCCATCAGTCCCGGGATGTTATCACCCGGTTTTAATTCGACTACCACTTTCTATGTCGTCAATGTGGACAATAGTGTGAATGCTATCTCAGTAATGCCAACGGTGAATCAAGCCAATGCCGCCGTCACCGTTAATGGCTATCTTGTAACCAGCGGCTCGTTTTCGGGAGGCATGAGTCTGTACGATGGGGACAATACGATTATCGTTTTAGTTACTGCTCAGGATGGTATCACTAAAAATACCTATACCATCCGCGTCACGAGAGCAGCGGCAACGACCACGACCCAATCGCAAACAATTGTCACTGTCACAGTAACACCAACAACGACAACGGCTACAACGACACCGATAACGACCACGCTGCCACCCGGTACCACAAACCTTAACGGTGATGTCAATTCCTCCGGCAGGTTTACATCCACTGCAACCGCATCCTCTGCCGACGGCAATGTTACCGTAACTATTCCCGCCGGTGTTACCGGATTGACCGCCAGCGGTGCACCGATCACTCAGATTTCCATTACTCCAATTACTTCTAACCGCCCGGCTCCACCAACCGATGCGGCTGCGGTTGGTTTATATTTTGACATACAACCCAGCGGCTCTACTTTCAGCAGTGATATAACGATTACTGTGCCTTATGACCCAGGCAATATACCGGCTGGTTCCAGTCCGTATATTGCCTGGTATAATCCTGCTACCGGACAGTGGGAGCAGTTACATACGGTCAGTATTGACACGGTCAATCATACGATCACGGCTTCGGTTGACCATTTTAGTACCTTCGCCATCTTGGCCAATCTATTTAAAACTACCACTTCATCGGCGGCAGGAACCACCACTAAAAATACCAATATTACGACTACTGCTCCCACCACAACAACGAAATCATCTGTTAATGGGGGTAATGGGGGCATTATTGGCATTATTATCGGCGCGGTAATCGTACTTGCATTGCTTATCTTCATCGTGATGAGAGTCAGAAAAGCCCCAAGCGGTAAAAAATAAACTCCGGGCCTTTTTATCTGGAAAATGAAAAACAAATCTCCCTCTTTCTTTGAGAGGAGGATTTGTTATCCCTGCATTAATCGCTTCAAAAATATATAGATGAAGCAAACCAATGAAAACCAATTTCTTTTCTATGGACCCGAGAATCCTAATGAATTGGCTCACTCCCCCGGAGAGCAAGGTGGCATCAGCTGATGGAAACCAGGTTAAAAAGAAGTCCCGATGAACCTGCCATTGTTGATAGCTGCATCTAAAAAACTAGTTGAGTTTCTTTTTTAAGGTAACTGTTCGCCCATTTCACGATATATCGTGTTTCAGGCCGAGTTTGACTCTCCCCATTCTCCCCGACCACCATGCCTGTTTTCCTCAAATTAATTAGATAACTAAAAGAGTCGTTGTGACATGGTGTAAAAAGTTTCACTAATTAAGATGGGAGTGCTAAAGGACACTAATAAGCTAAATAATGAATAGTAAGCCAACAAAACGGAAGAAATAAGGCGTATTAGTTATTTATCATTTTAGTATCTATTTGTCTCAAATTATTCAAAAAATTTTGATAGTACGGGTCTTTTTTCATTGACGAGATTGTTTTTCTGGCATAAGTATGAGCAAAGACGTCAACCGCGAATAATCTGAACGCTCTTAACGGATCATAAAAAAGATGCCTAGAGTCAAAGAATAAAGTCCGCAAGAGGTGTCGGTTACTAAATAAATCGAAATGAAGATCAAGATCTGTCTCTTGTAGTCCCGCGCAAGTAAACCCACGCGGGGGTTCCGTCACAAGGTGTTGTGCATCGAACAGGTTGCTCTCGTTCTTAGCAAACTCAAAAATCGATTTTTCATCGCCGACTGGAGTACCAATGAAAGGGGTTAATATCAGAAGCTGACCGCTATTGGCTTTATTATCTTTTCTCAAGAAGGTTCGAAAGTTTTCAATAGTTTTTGGTGTATCGCCATCAATTCCAACCACAAACATATCATGTACAAAAAAACCTAACTTTCTTAGTGTCTCGGTTGATTTAATGCTTTCTTCGGCAGTGAAAGGTTTGCTAATATTTTTTAGAGCTTCGGAATTAATTGATTCCTTTCCCTGGAAAACGGCGAATAATCCCGCTTTTTTCCATGTTTTTACTAAGTCGATGTCTTCTGCGAAGCTGGCATCAATTTGAGCCAAATAACGCCTAAATAATTTCTCTTCTATTAGTTTTTCTGCAACTAATCGAGAAGCGGTTCGCTGCTGCCTTGGTGCAAGATTATCACCCGTAAAGAATATGGCCTCGCCATCTCTGCTGTCTCTAACTTCTGCAGCTATTCTTTCCGGAGTTTTCATTCTGTAAGTTCGTTTGTACGCTACCGTAACACAGCAAAATTTACAATTTCCGTAACAGCCTCTTGATTCGTTTACAGTATGCAGATTTCTTTTTTTCTTAATGTAGTCGGGATAAAAAGGAAGAGGCAATTCAGAAAGTTCTTTTTCTGTTAATAAGGGGTTATTGTCATTGTGCTTTATCTCTCCATCTGTTTTATAACTGATTCCTTTGATATTATCTAGTGAATCACCATTTGTAATAGCTCTTACAACCAATGGCGCCGTTTTGTCCCCTTCTCCCCGTACTACAATATCTACCCCTCCCAGAAGCCATTTATCCGGTTCAAAACTTGGACCGAAACCTCCTACTATTACTTTTCCATTCGGATTATATTGTTTATATTGTCGGGCAGTATCGAGTGAAGAATCTGTGTTCCTGGTCGTGCCGCTAAGCGCAAGAATATCGGACTGAAAAATTCTACTTGCGTCAGAAGGCGTAAACTTCCCCAATTCCCGATAGAATCGAGCGTCTTCCGTAAATACTTTCGTAAAACCGGCTCCTTTTAGCACACCATCTATCGCAGCAACGCTATTCGAAGGAGCACCACTTTTCGTGTAGACATCGTTGGTCATTTTTCCATTAAATTTGCCCCCTTCTGTAGGAGGGATAGGAGCAAGAGTTATAACTGGTTGGTCGCGTTTTATTTGTTTCATTTTTTATTAACTTTTTGACATCCTTTAGTCTCGACAATAAAAAACAATTAAGACTATTATTTACAATAGCATAAAATTATAACCAAGATAAATTGGATGTAACAGACTGAAGCCTCTGTATTATTATTAATGGGTTGAACCATCAAGAGTGAGCGAAAGGGATAAATAGTCAAGTACGTTAGTCCAGTCAGCAGCAAGGAAACTATGCTTGGAGGTATTGGATAATGATTCAAAAAGACATATGTCCTGAAATGCCTATAGTCTGATATAATTTGCGGTAAGGGAAAATAAATGCTTGCTTTATTAATTATTGCCTGCATATTAATTGGCTATCTACCCGGTGCTTTTCCAACATCCTATCTTATCGGGAAATATTGGGGAAAGGTGAACCTGCTAGAACAGGGAGAAAGTCATGTTAGTGCCACCGCGGTTTACAGAGAACTTGGTTGGGGCCCTTTTCTAATTGTTCTTGTTATCGACCTGATAAAAGGGATGCTGGCGATTTACATCTCCCATATGCTTACAGGGAATATTTGGTTAGTGGCGGTTACGGCCGTGGCTGCGCTGATAGGACATTGCTGGTCAGTTTTTATCAAATTTCATGGCGGGTTGGGTGCCATTATTATTTTCGGTATGCTATTTTGTACCGGCGTTTTATTCAGCAGGATGCATATTCCCTGGGAATATGCGCTAGGAGGCGTTACAGCGCTGATAACTATGCTGACGGTTAAAAAATCCACCCTAAGTACCATCTTGTGGCTATTAATCATTTCTGCTGCCCTCTTCATCGAATTGTTCGAGTTTAATGAAGGAAAATTGGCAATGGCGTTACTGCCAATTATTCTGTTGACTATCCAGTTTATTAAACAAAGGGTGTCTCACCGTCGGGGAGACACCTATAAAAATGAACTCGTTTCGGACTTTAAAAGGGTTAAGCGGACCTGATTTAAATAATATGCTATTTCGATTTTGCATTTTTAGCGGTATTATGCCGGGAAAATAAAAATAGGATAAGCCATACTATCACTATCAGGCAGCAGAAACCGACAAAAAGATATGTCTTCGGTTGTGTATTCATGTGAGGTAAAACGAATCGCGCACTAAATCCAAGAAGTATAAGAATGGTGTCATAAATCAATGAAGAAAGCGCTACTCCTGCAACAAAACTTAATGGGCGAAGGCGAGCGGCACCGGCTGTAATAGATGGTACTTGCAATAGCCCCGGTGTTATTCTAACCATGGCCACCATGATTGCAGGATTTTTATTTAAACGGGCTTTGAATTGTTCCACAGATCTCATAGTGCGTAAAGACCGCTTTTCCAGCCAGTCAAGGAACTGCCTACCCAAACGGCGCGTAACAAGATAAAGCAGATTGGCTCCTGTTTCGCGGCCCAATAACAGCATCAAAACCATAAACAGTGCTTGGGAGGATAGAGGTCCGTAGTCATAACTGATAAAAAACAGCAGTATTTCCAGAGAAAAAAATAGGGGAATCCCAACTTCACTTAATACACCGAGAGTAAAAATAACCAGTAGCGTTACCGGGTGATGAACGCTGACACCTGAAGTGAGGTAATTTAAAAGTGAGTTGATCCATTCCATTATATTGGCCGTTCATAAAAAAACATAGAACATCCCCTAAAATACAGCCAATCTTTAAAACCAGGGTTCTACAAACCGAATTAAGTTACGCATAAAAACAGTAGGCAAATACATTAGTGGACCATTCGAACCATGGTTTTCCAATGTGATAATTTCACAATTAATAGTCCCATCAATGGTAAGGCGGCCGAAACTCTTAATTGGAGCGGGAAATTTGCCAGCGACGCTTCCCGGATTGAAAAATAACAGGCCATTTTCATTTTTTATTGTTGGTATATGTGTGTGTCCGTAAAGAACCGCATTGATAGAGTTACCATTCTTGAAGAAATTACTTTTCATGCGCCTACGGCTGGCTATTGGGACGATCAAACCGTGAATGAGTCCGAGTTTTTTACCACCTATCTCGACTGCTTCCATTTCCCGCAATGCAGAACTAAGGTTAAGGTCATCATGATTTCCTATGACACCATAGAATTTTCCAGATTTTTTAAGATCG
>Ga0182027_10012087_pt1 | contig 12148 bp, 9 predicted proteins | sample 712E1DmetaG_FD_121300 | JGI IMG/M metagenome (GOLD analysis project Ga0182027, IMG submission 121300) | Permafrost microbial communities from Stordalen Mire, Sweden - 712E1D metaG (Illumina Assembly) | ecosystem: Environmental > Terrestrial > Soil > Wetlands > Permafrost | place: Sweden...
GGAAAGAAACGTGTTGAGGCTTGCAGGTGACCCAAAGCTCACGGACGCGAAATCGTGCAGGAATCCTGCCAGGTCCTGCCTGGAAAGGGCACGCATAGGTGAGGGCAGCAGGGGACGAATGAGCGCGATCTGCTGATCGGATATCGCCTGCGTTGTAAAGAAAACCGAATCCGGAATAATAAAGTTAAACATCTGGGAATCCGGGAGACTCGACGCGAGATTGAACAGCGCCAGCGGCTTGACGTTGAGGAAGGTGTCTGTGCCAAAGGCGCTGGTAATCACGTCCCACGATACGGTCCAGGAAACACTTCCTGCGCTGTCACCGGCGAAATAGGCGCGGGCGCGGACCGTGTCGCCCGGAGCACCTTCCGGATATGTACCGTGCACGTCGAAAACAACGGTGAGCGGGCGTATCTTATTGGGCTCGATGCGGTCGTACCGGGTGGAAAACGGCGTGCAGGTGAGAAGAAAAAGCGCGATGAGGAGTGCCTGAGTCTTCATGGCAAAAAAATACTCCAAACAGTTTCCTAGGGGTTAGGCCTTTCTTTCCGGCAACAATCGTTCCACATCCGCCGGTATGCCGATTCCAGGCCGCGGGTAAACCGCGCGCCGTCGCACAGCGGGCTTGCGGTCAGGGTGTCGCGCAGCCCGCCGCGAAGGAGCCTGAGTTTGTCAAGGGATGAGGCAAGCGACGTTGCCCGGGCCACGAATTCCTCCCGCGATCGCGCAATGCATTCTCCGAGGCTCACGCACGAAAGCACACTCGCCACCATTCTTCCGGCAAAACGGTCTGTGGCAAGCGTCACCACGGGAACGCCCATCCACAGCGATTCGCACGCCGAGGCGTGCCCGCTCCACGGCCGGGTGTCGAGCATGATGTCCATGCTGTTGTACACCGCAAGGTGGCCCTGCGGGGGAACGGTGTCCAGCATGGTGATTCTCCCTGGAGCAACGCCGCAGGCCTCAAATTGCCCGGACAAACGCGCACGCGCTTCACCATGCAGCGTTGTGCGGAATATGAGCAGCCTCGACAATGGAAGGGCACGCAGGACTTCGGACCACAGTTCGACCACCGATTTGTTGAGCCGGGACAGGGTGTGGGTTGAGCCGAAGGTCACGGCTCCGGCGGTGTCTGCGGGAAGCGGTCCAACGTCCGGCGCGGCCGGCGGCGGAGCATAGCAGCAGAAGCATCCGTCAAGCCGCAGCAGATTTTCCGTGTGCACCCGCGGCTCGCCCGGCGGGTCCGTTATTGAATCGGTGAGGCGAAAATCGATTGACGAAAGCCCGGTGGTGTTGGGATACCCGAGGTAGGTGGCCTGCACCGGAGCAGGCCTGAGCGCGAACAGCGGCAAACGGTTTCCGGCGCTGTGACCGGAAAGGTCCACCAGAACGTCTATGCCGTCCTGGCGGATGCGTCCGGCAAGGCTCTCGTCCGGCATAGCCTCCGCGTCGATCCATGTGTCGCAATGCCGCCGGAAGAATTCGGTTTGCGCATCGGGTTTTTCGACTCCGGAATAACAGAAGATCTCGAATTGGCTCCTGTCGTGGTTACGGACAACCGGCGCCATGAACCTGGCAACCGGGTGATTGTTGAAATCCGCGGACACGTAGCCGATCTTGAGCCTGCGGCCGGGAGCGGCATCGCAGGGACGCAGGGCGCTTCTGTGGAGCGGCCGTTCAAAGGTCACGCCGAACTTTTTGTGCTGTTCGTAAAGCTTTGCCGGGCCATACCGGGGATCGTAATTGAGCGTCCACAGGAGGCTGCTGTGGGCCTTTGCATGTATCCCATCGGCCGAAACGATGGCGGCAAAACAGTCTTCGGCTTCCTCATAATTTCCTGTTTTGTCCAGCGCTTCGCCAAGGTTGTAAATTGCTTCAGTAAAGGAGGGCCGCAGGCGAACTGCAGCCCTGAAACTCAAGATAGCAGCATCATACTCCTCAATGTCGCGCAGGCAATTGCCGAGGTTATAGCGTGCCTCGGGGAAGTCGGGCCGGAGTTGCAGTGCGGTTTTGTAGTGCTCCATGGCCCGGCGAACGTCGCCCGTTTTTGCGCACAGCATGCCGAGATTGTTGTAAGGGTCGGGGTTCGCGGGCGCAAGCTCGATGGCCTTGATAAATTCCATCTGCGCGCGATCGTTGTTCCCGGCTTTCTCATAAAGCAAACCAAGCGCGTTGTGGCCTTCGGCCCAGCCCGGCCTCAGGGCAACTGCGGCGGCCAGGCGGGACGCAGCCGCAACCGAATCTCCCAGCGTCCTGCAGATCTCCGACAGGTTCACGAGGGCATCAAAATAGGCCGGTGAACATGCAAGGGCGGCTTCAAGCGCCTCGCGCGCGGCAATAATATCACCGAGCGCCCGCAGCGACCCCGCGAGCTTGAACAGAAGGTTCGAATCGCGCGGGCTGAGGCCGACTGCCGTGCGCAGGCGCTTCGCGGCCTCGTCAAAGTGACCCTGGGCGTGAAAAATACTTGCACAATCGGAAATGAATTGCGAGTTGCCCGGCATTGCTTCGTCGGCTTTGCACAGGAGAAGCTTCGCTTCTTCAAGATTACCGGACTGCCTTCTTATGAGGCCAAGCAAGTGAAGCGCTTGTGCGTTGCCCGGGTCCAGGGCAAGTACACCGCCAACCGCATTTTCCGCAGCCGAAAAATTCCCTGCGCGAAAGAATTCGTCGGCTTCTTTTAGGGCTGCTGTGTTACTCACTTAATTTCAACGTGTTACATGTGTATATAATTTGCTACGTATTTACTGAAAATAATTGCACTCTTGCTGCATAGACGTTATAATAGAGGTGAAAGAAGCAACGCGCTCCACAGTAAAATGGTTGATGATGTAAGGCAAGTGCAAGTTCGGCAGACCAAGGTTGATTTTGACAAGAGAGGGAAATGGCGCATTTTGGTTTATGCGCTTAATCAAATCAAGAGAATCAAACGGCCTAGTGTCCGGCCTAATATTGACAGAAAGTAAGAACATGACTTGTCGAGCGCCGGCAGGAGCGGATCACAAATCCGGCGCAACATGTCAACAACAAATGTGTCGAATGTGAAGGAGGAATTCATGCGTATCGCCGGCATCATCATCATCGCAGGCATTCTGGCGCTCACTGCAACAGATGCCCGTGCAAAACAACAGGCTGCCGCAAGAACCGGTATGAAGGCAACGGTCGATAAGCTTGCAGCAGCCCTTGAGCAAACCGCCGCAGAACAATTCCAATCCGGTCACGACAGCCTTGGCGCGGGTACTTGCATTAAGGTCTATGACCTGGACAATTCCGCCTACAAGGAGTTCCTTCTCAAGGCCGGCGATGGCTTTGCAAACTGCGGCGCGGCAAGCAAGGCCCAAAAGGCCTACGAAACATACCTTGAGAAATTCGGCGCAGATCAGCGGGCGCTTGTCGGCCTCGCTTCCATAGTTTATGGGGAGAAGGACTATGCTAAGGCGGCTGAGATTCTCAAACAAGCGCCGCTTGCCGTGGCCTCGCAGGAGCACCTGTGCATGATGCTGGCCGAGTCGGACTTTGCAATAGGGCAATTCGACGAGACGGTTTCACTTCTGACGCAATCAAAATATTCGGCAACCAGGCGCAGCCTCGAATTGTGCGCACCTGCATATGAGAAAATGGGTGAGTTTCAGAAGTCCCTTGCATGTTGGGAAAAACTCGTGTCTATCTCGCAGGACAAAAAACGCTTTGAATACGGTTTCCGGATCGCCCGCATCTACGAACAACGTAACCAAAACGACAAGGCGGCCCGATGCTACGAGCAGATGCTGTCGGAATATCCCGACGATATCCGGTGCACCGAGCGGCTTGCAGCGCTTTGCCTGCAAACCCGAAATTTTCGCAGGGCCCAGCAACTGCTGCAGAAAGCAGTGACGCTGCCGAACGCCACGCCCGTGCTCAAGAAGATGCTTGGGCAAAGCTTGGCTGCACAGGGAAACAGGATACCGGCGATCAATTGGTACAAACAGTATCTCGAAGCGGTTCCGAACGATTCGGCCGCCTGGTGCGAGCTCGGCGGAGCTTATTATGAACAGGAACACTATGCGGAGGCAATTGAAGTTCTTGCAAAATCGGTTGCACTGCAGCCCCGCAATCAAGAATGCCTGGTGACCCTCGGCATCTGCTATGTGAAAACCGGGGACCTGATCTCTGCATCCGGCCCGCTTGAAAAAGCGCGCAGCATTAACAAATACGATATTCGGGCGCTGTCTTTGCTTGCTGCATGCTATCGCACGCAAAGCGACACAAAGAAACTGGGCAGCGTGCTGCGAGACTGGACGGTTGCGGATCCCAACAACGCAACCCCCCGGTTCGAGCTTGGGGACAGGTACGTGTGGGAACAGAAATACCGAGACGCGATTCCACTCCTCGAAAGCGCGTGCGCTCTGGACAGCGCGGATGCCCAGATCCATCTGTCACTCGCAAAAGCTTACGAAAAGACCGGGGGCGAAGCAAACCGGCTCGCCCACCTGAGAAAAGCGCTGGCATGCTCACCAAAGAATGCGGAGGCACAGTTTGAGTTTGGAAAGCTCCTCTTGAGCCGCAGCCAGCGCGAAGCCGCAAAGCCTTATCTTGCAAAAGCCGTCATCTTGGAGCCCGGCTTTGCGTCCGCCCAGTTCGAATACGGCAGGCTGCTCTTGACCCTCGGCCTGCGTGACAGCGCGTACGAACATCTGAACGCCGCCCTGCAGCTCGAACCGCTTAACACCGGCTATCTGGTTCAATTCGCGCAAGCGGCATATGCCGCGGGAAACAAGCAGACCGCGCTTGACATAATCAAACGGGCTTTGTCCAGTGACTCGTCCAATGCGGAAATTTTGCAGTGGGCGGGTCTCTTGTACAAGGAGACAGGCAGTATCGACACCGCCAAGCAACTCCTGCTCAGGAGCGTGGCCCGGGGAACAGCGTGCGCGTCCTGTTTCAAATACCTGGCCGACATTTACCTTGCCAACGGGGAATACGACCTGGCGGTTAAGTTCTTCAATCAGTCGCTCGCGCTTGGATCGTTCAGCGAGTCCGCGGCGCTCGGACTGGGTACGTCGCTGCTCATGACCGGCGACGCGGCGCGAGCCCAGATGATCTTCGAAAAAGCGCTAGCCGAGAATCCGAAAAGTGAAGAGGCGCTGTACCGGCTCTGTTCTGTGTACCTCAGGACCGGGGCCACAGGCAGGGCAAAAACGCTGCTTAGCACCACGGGCAACCAGCGCAAGAGCGGCTGGATTCGCCTGTGTGAAGGTGAAATCGCCGAGGCGGAGAACCGATCCGCCGAAGCGCTGATATCGTTCTCCGTGGCCGCAACCTTTATGCCGGAAAACCCACTCACACATGCCGGGCTTGGACGACTCAACCTGGCAGGAAAGCAGTTCGAGAAAGCGATTGAGAATTTCGGCAATGCCTCGGCCAGAGACCCGCATAACCCGGAATTCGTGCTTGGCATGGGAAAAGCCTACGAAGGAATGGATCAGAACCAAGCGGCGTTCGACCTGTATGCCGAAGTAGCGCGGCGCGTTCCGAGGAATCCCGAAGTTTTCTACCTGCTGGGAGAGGTGCTTGGCAAGCAGAAGCAACACCAGCAATCGGTGGCGGCTCTTATGCGCGGCATCGCACTAAGTCCCAGGGACTGCCGCATGTACTTTTGCCTGGGCAACGAATACCAGGCGCTCTCGCGGTTCAAGGAAGCACTTGACGCGTACAAAAAAGCGGTGCGGAACAAGAACGACGGAAGCCGCTGTTCCGAGGCGTACAAGGAAATGGGGAACATTTACTTTAATGACATAAAGGACGCGCCGAAGGCCAGGGACTGCTACGCGAAATATCTGAAAGCCGGCGGCAAGGACGAGAAGATTGTTGAAGTAGTGAACAGTATAAAGGGCTAGAGTCGTCCTCCGCCAAAACACGACAACGCGCCTCGCCGAAGAAGGCATGGGCGGGCCTTGCATGCCCGGCTGCAAGAGCCTGTGCCGAGCGCAGGGCATTGTCACCCGAAAAGCGGCCGGCGCCGACCCCTCAATAGTCGGCGATAATCTCTTCCCCGTTGACAATAACGAGCCTTACTTCCGGTTCGCCCAGAATAAGCTCGTCGAGCAGGGAGGCGCCGGGCTTTTGCGGGAAACGCAGTCCGATGATGTCGGCGTTCATGCCGGCGGCCAGTCCTCCTATTTGTGAAGACATGCCCAGCGCCGTGGCCGGGTTCACGGTGATCCACCGGAGCATCTCCGACGCCGGAACATGGGGATATTTCTGGCGCGCGCAGAACAATTCGTCGAAAAGATTCATGGAACGCTCGCACGAGAGGCTCTCCGTCGCAGCGCACAGGGCGACGCCGCGGTTGATCGCCACATCAAGGGGAAAGGCCTTATGGCCGGCTTCGGCGGTGTACTGGAAACAAAGCACTACCGACGCGCCAAGCTGTGCAAGCCGCTCGAGCTCCCATCCATTGACATAATTGCAATGGTAACAGATCGCGCCGGGCGGGACGAGGTTTTCCGCGAGCGCGTAGTCCATGGAGCCCCTGGCTACCTTGCCGAAAGGCCAGGGTTTCCTTCTCGTGATATGAAAAAACAAATCGCCGGTCTGGTCGGAAAATGCCTGCAGCTCCTCGGCGCTTTCCGCCACGTGACAAGACCATAAGTACCCGTTTTGCCGGCCGAATTCGGTGAGCGCCGCATGCCCGCCCGGCGACAATGAATATACCGCGTACGGCCCCGCGCCTACAGGCGCGTTCCGCCCTGCAGCGCCGATACGCTCCGAAATCGTGCCGATAATTTTTGCTTCCTCGTCGGCGCTTTCCGGATGCGCCTCGTGAAGAACGAAAGATCGGATCGGCTCCTTCGCGAGAACGCGCGGCGAAATTCCCCTTCGTGAACTATCCGCGACCGTGGTGATGCCGTGGGAAAGCAGCTCGCGGCTGCCGAGCCGCACCGCGTTCTCGACGCCGGCATCGGACAGCTGGCGAAGCCGCGTTGCACGCTTGGCAGTCCATGATGCGAACGTTTCGTCCTGACCCCTTGGCATATCGCGCAGCGCATTCTCCTCGAGATGGGTGTGGATGTTGATGAGGCCGGGCAGCAGAATCATGTCGCCAAGGTTGACAATGCGGTCATCGCCGCTTCGCTTTGCCCAGCCCCGCGGGCCGGCGCTCACGATGCGGCCGCCATCAACCGAGACAGCGGCGTTGTGTATGACCTCAAATGAAGGGGTGAGGACCCATTTTGCGAAATATATGGTAGCCATAGGCGCGTCCGGACTCAAAATACAACGGGCACCTAGCGCGGAGAATTATTGCCGGGAGCGAAGGTTAGAAAACTTCAAACAGCAACTTTTCAATGAGGAAATCGTCGTCGACATGGCTCGCAGGGGAAGTTCTGCAGAAAATCTGCCTTATTTTCTCATCCACGACATCATTGGGAATCTGGCGGACATACGCGCACATCCATTCAAAATCTTCATCGATGTCGTCTTTGGAAATGCACACAACGTCTACAACGGTCCCCTCTGGGGTTCTTTTGCGAAGGGGGCGAAGAGGTTGGAGACGGGCTTTCGACTGCCTACTGTTGTTAGCGTAACTGCCTATAAGCTGTTCGATGCGCATGATACGACTCCTATGAGCAGTATCGGAAAAGGGGGTAGGGTGCTTGACGACTTAATGCCTGTGCTGCAAAGATTTTGCTTAAGCGGTCAACTCGGTAAGAAGAAAAATGCGAGAACTGCGCGGCGGGTCAATACAGCAGAATAATCTTTCCCAGAATCCTGCTCGTCGGAACAAAGTAAATGCGCTCTCCGGTCGTGGAATCTTTCCAGTCGCGCGAGTCCTCGGATTCGTCGCGGTTGTCACCCATGACAAAGACCGTGCCTTCCGGAACTTTCAGAGGCCCGAGGTTGTCGCCGACGAGCAGGATTGTATCCCGCGAATGATAGGCATACGGCTCAGCCAGCCTCAATCCGTTGATAAATATGTCCTTGTTCCTGATCTGCATGGTATCGCCGCCGGTCGCGATTATCCGTTTGACAAGATTGTGATGAGAAAGAACGGGTGAGGGAAATGCGACAATGTCTTTTTGCTTGGGTTTTCTCACGTGATAGGTGATTTTTTCCATGAGGTAACGGCCGCCTACATTTAATGTGGGGGCCATCGAGGACGATGTGACCTGGATGATATCGAAGGCGAAAAGGTGCAGCAAAAGGGTAATAGCGAAAGCTGTCAGAACGACTAACAGCAATCGTTTGAGGGAATACGGCGTTCGTTTCCCTGGAAGAGGCGAACGGAAAGTGATATTTTCAGGCATTGCCTTTTGCCCGGCTGATCAATCAAAACTAAATTCTCCAGCCACGAAATGCAAACGTGGCGGGTTGCCCTATTTTTGCCTCAAATATCCATCACCTCGTGAACGAATAAACAAGGATAGCCGCTCTCGTTGGGCATTGACTTCCGATCTCAGGCCAACATATATTACTAGCCTGAAAAATCCGTCGGAGAGTTCATTGAACCCTGTTAGAGAGAAAGGATATTCCATGCGTTATTATTTTACGGCAGCTCTTGTGTTGTGTAACTCGCTGGCATTGTTCGCCCAGACAAGTGGAGCGGCTCCGGCCGCAGGCGGCAAGAGCATGATGCCCACCATTCTCATGATGGTTGTTGTTTTTGCCATCATCTACTTTCTCATGATCCTTCCGCAGCAGAAAAAGCAGAAGGAAACCCAGAGCATGCTCAAGAATATGAAAAAGGGCGACAAGATAGTCACCATTGGCGGTTTGCTTGGAACCGTGGGCAACGTCAAGGACACTACCGTAATGGTGAAAATCGCGGATAACACGGTTGTGGAATTCAGGAAAAGTTCCATAGCGGCCATTATCACCGACGACAAACCGTTGGACAAGGCCGACGCCAACAAGTTGGAGAACAAAGCGTAGGGAGTATGTTCGATATCATTTACTACGGTGACCCTATCCTTCGCAAGAAGGCAAAGGCGGTCTCGGTATTCGACGGCAAGCTCAAGAATCTTGTGGAAGAGATGGTCGAGACCATGGCACAGAACGACGGCGTTGGCCTGGCCGCTCCCCAGGTCGGCGTGTCCAAGCGGATCGTGGTTATCGATGCCACCAAGGGCGAGGTTCCTCCGATCGTTCTTATCAATCCGGAATTCACCTACGTGTCCAAAGAGGTTGTTGAGCGCGAGGAAGGCTGCCTCAGCTTTCCCGACATCCACCTCGATATCAAAAGACCCGAGATTGTTTCTGTAAAGGCGTTTGACGAAACGGGTAAGGAATTCCACTTAGAAAAGGCCGCAGACCTCCTCGCTCGCGCGCTCCAGCACGAGATAGACCACATCGACGGACTGCTCATCATCGACCATGTGTCGCTGCTTCAGCGAAAGATGCTGTCGGGCAAGCTCAAAAAGATTTCCGCCATGGTGCCGGGCGAGGCGACCGGATCCGGAGAGGCAAAGGCCGTGTGACCTGTTCGCCCTTCGCGAGATCCTGCGTGACGCACGACCTTCCGCGATGTTTATTTACTACCATGATACGCTCGGCAGCTCTGTTCCCCGCAATCTTTTTGGGCGCGGCAATCGTCCAATGCGCCCCGTCCGCTTCTGCAATTGCCCACGGCTCGCCCGGAGCGAGGACTTCACATAGGGGAAGCGCTCCGGCGCACGCAATGCTCGTGGCCCAGAACGATTCGCCGGTCCCGTCCGGCGGCGATGTGTGGGATCTTGAACCGGCTGGCCGTAAGGCCGGCGGCTACTATGCACAGGGGGAAGGGTTCCACGTTCCTTCGTCGAACGCGCGTATCATGCTGCGCCAGAATCTGTCTGCGGCCCGCTTGCATTTTCTGTCTCCGGTGGAGCTGGACAATGGTGGAACGCACGGTGCGGTGTCGTTGTCGGGGAGCGCAACCATCGAGCGCGGCGACGCAGTGGGAAGAGTGTTTATCGCCGCGACCGGTCTGGGCAGGATCGGCGTCGCCGTTCCGTGCACGCTGCTTGCAAAGAGCGAACTTGCCATCTCCACGGTAGAGGGCGTTTCCTACCGGGCCTCCGTTATCGTCGCGCCCGACCAGGGCGGACTTTTTTCTCTTGTAAATTTTGTGGACGTGGAAGACTACCTGCGCGGCGTGGTGCCGCTTGAAGTGGGGAAGGGCGGAGTGGACGTTGCCGAAGCGGTCAAGGCGCAGGCCGTGGCTGCCCGCACTTACACGTTTCGGAAAATGCAGGATAACGCGCTTGCGGCGTTCGACCTCAACGCCACCGTTTCCGATCAGGTGTACGGCGGCGTCGGCGCCGAGGCGGAGGCGTGCAGCAAGGCAATTCTGGACACCAGGGACCAGGTCATGGTGTATCACGACAGCCTCATCTATGCCTACTACCATTCCACCTGCGGCGGGAGAACCGCAAACATCGAGGACGTGTGGAACAAGAGTGCGCTCGGCTACCTGCGCTCTGCAAACGACGTGAACGGGTGGAACGGCCCGTTCTGTGCTCAGTCCGGCTCCTTTACATGGGAAGAACGATGGCCGCTTTCCGCACTTTCCGGCATCGTCATCCGGTTTTCCCGTGAGACATTTCCGCAGAATCCCTGCACCGGCGATGTGCGGGACGTTACCGTGGATTCGCGTTTTGCCTGCGGGCGCGTACGCCAATGCAGCGTGCATACGTCAAGCGGAACGTTTTCCTACGGCGGGGACAAGATCAGGTTCGTCTTTCGCCGGAACCTGCCCGGATTTCCCATTCTCAAAAGCAGCATCATCACCGGGGTTACCGTCCGCGACGGCGCCCTCATCATGAAGGGCAGGGGCTATGGCCACGGCGTGGGGATGTGCCAGACCGGCGCGCTGGGAAGGGCGCGAAACGGTGAAAAGTATGATGAGATTCTGCATGCATATTATGCCGGGATTGAGATAAGAAAAGTGACAAAGTAACACAGCAGCGAAGCGATAATGGTGAGAAAAGGCAGAAGACAGAATTTAGGACAAGACGCAGGAGACCGTTTTGAAATGTTAAGCTAACGAATTCACACTTTTCATCAGGAGCCTCACATGTCCGCATTCATCGACCTTGCGAAGAAGCGGTATTCGGTGCGCTCGTATCAGGACAAACCTGTCGAGGAAGCTATGCTGCTCAAAATCCTTGAGGCGGGTATTCTCGCGCCGTCGGCATGCAACAATCAGCCGCTCGCGATTATTGTTGTCCGCAAGGATGAAACCAGAAAAGCGCTGCTTGCCGCCTACGAACGCCCTTGGCTTGCGCTGGCGCCGATTGTCCTGGCCCTGTGCTGCGAAACATCGCAAACCTGGAGGCGCAGCGACGGCAAGAACTTCGGTGACGTGGACGTGGCAATCGCAATGGATCACATCACGCTCGCGGCCGCGGAGGCGGGGCTGGGAACCTGCTGGATAGGAAATTTCAAGGATGCCGAGGCCCGGGCCGTGCTCAAGCTGCCCGGCAATGTTGAACCCGTTGTGCTGACGCCGCTTGGATATCCGGCGTCACAACCGCCTGTCAAGAAGCGCAAGAGGTTGCAGGACATAGTCCACTGGGATCACTACGGCGGGAAGTATCAGTAGTTCCACCTTATTCCCGAGCGCAGCGTGTCCGGCAGGTACCGCGTTTTCACGCGGTTGCGGATTTCGCTTGCAATGCCGCTGGCGGCCACGGCCCCCAGAGTAATGATGAGGGAGGCGTTGCAGGAACTGTCTGCGCCGGTTTGCGTCTGAACGGAGGAGGGCGCATCCTCTCTTTCCACGGCAAACCGGACGACGCGGGCGCCGTCGGAAGCAAACCGGAGCGCGGTATCGTTTTTGACAAGCGAATCGTTTCTGAGCCGGTACGTTACCGTGTCGCCTCCGGTGCGCACGAAAGTGATGGAGCCCGCGTCAAAGGCGATTACCTGAGACGAACGGCGCACGTCCCCGGCAACCATGGATGCGGCCAGCTCCGTCTGCGCATAAAACATGCTCTTGCGTTTCTGGAGCACGGTGTGTCGCGCCATAAAGGTCCAGGAAAAAAGGACCAGCGACACCAGGATGCTTCCGATGCTGAGCGCCACGACGAGCTCGACCAGGGTCATGCCTGCATTCGGGCGGCAGGATTTATCTGGTTGCGATGCCATTATATCCCTGCAACATGCGAAAGGTGAAGCCAAGACCGGACCC
>Ga0182027_10012089_pt1 | contig 12148 bp, 10 predicted proteins | sample 712E1DmetaG_FD_121300 | JGI IMG/M metagenome (GOLD analysis project Ga0182027, IMG submission 121300) | Permafrost microbial communities from Stordalen Mire, Sweden - 712E1D metaG (Illumina Assembly) | ecosystem: Environmental > Terrestrial > Soil > Wetlands > Permafrost | place: Sweden...
ACGGGAAGCCGGCGCTTGATGTCGAGCGGCGAATGCTGCGCCAGGCAGCCCGTGACGCAAATTCTCACGTTGGGCCGTGCGCGTGAAAGCGCCGAGATAAAGCGCCGCGTTTTGGCTTCGGTGGCGGATGTTACCATGCAGGTGTTGACAATAACGATATCGGCGTCCTCGATGGTTTCGACGACGCAATGCCCCCGTTCCGCAAGTTGCGAGCCAAGAGCGGCCATTTCCTCCTGGTTGGTGCGGCATCCGATGGATTTTAAGAGCACGGCGGTGGCCATGCGTGCCGTCCTCCCCTATACCCAGTCGCCGAGCGCGTCGGTGACGACATTGTAAATCGGGATGATCTGGTTGATATTGAGGGTGTTGAACAGGTCGTTGACAATGTAGTTGGCGCCGCACAGCCGCATGCTGCCGCCCGTTTCCTTTATCAGTTTGTTCATGTTGAGGACCACACTGACGCTCAAGCTGTCGAAAAAAGTGAGTTCCTCCAGATCGAGCAGAATCTTTTTGTACTGGGCCATTGCCAGCAGGAACTGCTGTTTGAAAAAGCGCGATCCCTGCGGGTGGTTCATGACGCCGGCAAGGTGGAGAATACAGACATTGTCCACGAGTTCGGTCTTGATGTCGAGCCGGATGTCAACCGATTTCTCAAAGATGTCGACCTCCGCGCTTTGCACCTTGCCGTCGGTCTCGACGTTGAAGATCTTGTCGAGCCCGGTGTCGAGGAAAAGTTCCCGAATCTCCTCGTTGAGATTACGGATGTACATCGACGCGCCGCGCGTCCGCGCGTCCTTGGCAATGGAGACGAGCGCGCCGATGGCAGAACTGTCGATAAGATCCGTTTCCTTGAAATCAACAATAATGCGGATCGCACCGTTTGCTATTTCCTTTCGAAGCGATGCCAGAAACGATTGCGAGACGGCCTGGACGAATTGCGCCGGCAACCTGACGATGCTGCCCTCGCCCGTCTTTTCAACCATTAACATTTTTCCTCCTTACCGCAGGAACCTTCTCGACAGTTCGTCGAGGGAAATCCGGACCACCGTCGGTCGGCCGTGCGGGCACGTGTACGGGTTCTTTGAAGAAAACAAGCTGTTGAGCAGCGCGTTCATTTCCTCTTCGGAAAGCTTCTGGCCCGCCTTGATGGCCGCGCCACACGCGAATGCCGCCGCATATCGCTTGTGCGGTTCAGGAAAATGCTCCACGCTTTTCTCGTCGAGCAGGTACCCGATCATGTCCCGCACCGAATGCTCGACATCCCCATTTATCATGAACGACGGCGTTGCCGAAATTGACACGTCGGATCCGCCGAAATCCTGAATATCGAACCCGAACGCCATAAAGTATTCACCAGACGACTCGAACACCGCCTTCTCGGTTGCGGAGAGCCTCAGGACAATGGGAAAAAGAAGCTGCTGAGATGTGGAACGCTTGTCCTTGAGATCTTCAAGCGCCTGTTCGTACAGGATTCTCTCATGCGCGGCATGCTGATCGATAAGGAGAATCCCGTTCTTGATAGGCGCGAGAATCAACATCTCGTGAATCTGATAGCACGATATCAGGTTCCACGCGGAAGCTTCCGTGCTGTCCGTTAATTGTATCCTCTCCTCACCCGCCGGTTCAAGTAGTTTTTCCGCCTGCGAATCCCTGCGGGGAAAGGCAAGGATGGTCTGGCCGTACGAGGTGTCGCCCTGTTCCCCGGTTGACGATGGAGCCTGTTCCTGGCGCGCGGCTTCCGTTTGCTGCTGATACGATGCCCTTTCGCCTGGACCGCCGCCGTTGGCCGGCCGCCGCTGCGCGGCCGGGGCGAATCCGCTGTCGGGCGCCGGCTTGAGCACCCGCGCGACGGTTCCGTAGATAAAGCCGAACAAGTCGCGCTCGTTTTCGAACTTCACTTTCTGCTTGGTAGGATGCACGTTGACGTCGATCGCTGCCGGATCGACGTCGATGAAGCAGAAAAACGACGGACGCGCATCGCGTTGCATGAGCTGGGTAAATGCCTGACGCACGCCGTACAAGACGGAATCGTTGTCGACCTTTCGCAAATTAACATACAGGTTCTGATACCGCGGGCGTGCCAGATCGTTTCCGCTCAGCGGGAAAAAGAGAACCGCGTCCATTCCTTTCGTGCTCCCCTGCGCCTTGACAAGGGACTTGGCGAACTCCACGCCGGCGACCTGCGAAATGCGAGCAAGCAGGCTGTCGGCAGCCGGCACCTCAAACACGTTCTTGCCGTCGATGGTTGCCGTAAAACGGATGCCGGGGAACGGGATTACCACCTGTTCCAAAACCTTTACGAGTGCAAGACGTTCGGCCTTGCGCGTCTTCATGAACTTCTTCCGAGCAGGCACGTTGTAGAACAGATCGCGGCAGGAAACCGTGGTTCCGCGCACATGGGATACCGGCGTTATTGGCGAAGCAATTCCGCCTTCACATGCAAGAGAATAGCCCAAGCCGCTTTCGGCGTTACTGCTTGAAATGGTTGTCTTGCTCACCGCGCTGATGCTCGCGAGCGCCTCACCGCGAAAGCCCATTGTCGTAATTGCAAACAGATCGTCCGCGCTGCGGATCTTGCTTGTGGCATGCCGGAGCACGCTTCTTTCAAGATTTTCGCAAGACAAGCCACAGCCGTTGTCGGTTACTTGTACAAGTGCAAAACCAGAATCCTCAACAACAATTTCTATCGAAGTGGCACCAGCATCTATCGAATTCTCGACGATTTCCTTAAGAACCGATGCAGGACGCTCAACGACCTCGCCAGCTGCAATTTTTTCAACGACATTTTGCGGGAGCACTTCGATGCGGGGATCACTGGTTTGCATTGGTAGATACGTGGGGAAGAAGGTACAGTATGATGAAGAGGTAAAATGCGGAAGGGGGGAATTGAACCCCCACGAGATTGCTCTCACTAGGCCCTGAACCTAGCGCGTCTGCCAGTTCCACCACTTCCGCAATTCTTGTTCCGGCAGTAAAAATATATCATGCGCCTGATTTTGAGAAAGATAACAAAAATGCTTGGATTTTGAAATCCGCAATGCTATAAGTACTTATGCGCATTGATTTCAGACTGTGACCCTGCTGCGCCGCACACAATGACGCCAAACTCCCGCGCACCGGCTTGGTGCTGCGGGGTGAACCGACACATCATGGATCTCTTTGGTCGCTGCAGTTTCTGCCATTTTCAAACAATAGGAGTGAACGATGTCTCTCGAAGAGGTCGATCTCTCAAACAAGCTCGACAAACGGGAATACAAAGCCCGCATGCCCGCGCTCCAAATCAAGGTCGGCGAATTGCAGCGGGCGTTGCGTGAAAAAGGCACTCCCGTCGTCATCATCTTCGAGGGATGGGGTGCAGCCGGTAAGGGCACGCAAATCAACAACCTCATTGTGTCGCTCGATCCCCGCGGATTCAACGTAAACCTCACCAAGGCAGCCACCGAAGAGGAATACATGCGACCGTTTTTGTGGCGTTTCTGGCTCAGACTCCCTGCCGCCGGTCGCATTGCCATATTCGACAGAAGCTGGTACCGCCGCGTCCTGCACGACCGCGTCGAGAAGATCGCCGACAAAGAGGACTGGCGCAGAGCTTTCTGCGAGATACAAACATTCGAGCGCCAATTGACGGATGATGGCGTAATCATCATCAAATTCTTCCTGCATATCAGCAAGAAGGAGCAGAAGAAACGCTTCGAGGCGCTGCTGGAAAATCCTTCCACAGCTTGGAAGGTGTCGAAAAACGACTGGAAACAGCACAAGCATTACGACAATTTCAAGAAATGTGTAGAAGACATGCTTCAACGCACGTCGAGCCCCTTTGCACCCTGGACCGTGGTTGAGGCAAACGATCAACGCTTCGCGTCCATCAAGATACTCACCACCCTTATCAGCGCGCTGTCCGCCGGTTGTGCAAAGAGTCGCTTGCCCAAACCGCCGATGCTCGGGGGGAGGATTCCTTCAATCCTTGACAAAACAAACCTCTCTCTTTCGATGTCACGCGAAGACTACGAGACAGCGCTCAAGTCACGGCAGGAGCGGCTGCGCGAAATTGAGCATGAAATTTACATGCAGCGGATCCCCGTCCTCATCGTGTACGAAGGATGGGATGCAGCGGGAAAAGGCGGAAACATACGGCGCCTCGTGCAGGCCCTTGACCCGCGCGGCTACGAAGTCGTCCCGGTTGCCGCGCCCAACGACGTGGAAAAAACGCACCATTACCTGTGGCGATTCTGGCAAAAAGTGCCCAAGGCGGGCCACCTCACCATTTTCGACCGCTCGTGGTACGGCCGGGTAATGGTGGAACGCGTCGAGGGATTCTGCTCGGAAGGCGAGTGGATGCGCGCATACCGGGAAATCAACGAGTTTGAGGCCCAGTGCGCCGATTTCGGAATGGTCATTGTCAAGTTCTGGCTTCACATAGACCCGCAGGAACAGCTCAGGAGGTTCAAACAGCGGGAGGAACTTGCCTACAAACGCTGGAAAATCACGAGTGAAGATTGGCGCAACAGGAAGAAATGGGGCGTCTACAAGACCGCGGTCGACGAATTAATCCACCGAACCAGCACGGAGCACGCGCCGTGGACCGTTGTCGAAGCGAACTGCAAGTACTTTGCGCGTATCAAGACGATCACCACCGTTATTGAGGCTATTGAAAAGAAACTATAGCCCGGCAACCGGTTCCGGCCAATTTGAAAGCGGCGCCTCCTACTGAATGGTCGACAGCAGCGCCGGCGCCGACGGATTGGTCACGTCGTAAATCATTATTTCCCCGAATGTCATCACATACAGCCGGTTTCCCGCCCATATAAAATCCTTCACCGACGGCGTAGTCCAGCTTGCCACGGCGGTCATCTGCCGCGGATCCTTGACGTTATACAACGCGAACCCGTTGTATCCTTGCGCAACGTACAGCAATGAGTCCGACACGGCAAGGCCGTACGGTGTGGAAAGCGACAATTCCGAAATGATGTACGGATTCGCCATACTGCCAAGGCTCACGCTCAGGACTTCGTCCTGGACGACCTTGGGGTCGTTTCCCATGCGCAGGCTCACGAATGCCACGGTGTCGCTCACGACAACCGGGTCGTATGCCCGGAAATGGGAAACAGTCCCGATTTCCGTGAGGTTCGACGGGTTGCTCCTGTCAAGAACATACATGCCGCTTTCACCGCCCGCAAAAAGGTACTTCTGCGTGGGATACAACGTTTCTGCAGACCAATCGACATACGTTTGAGACAGCTGCCGCGGGCTTTGGGGGCTGGAGATGTCGAGGGTGACCACATTCGATCCGTCGAGATAATACAAATAGGAATCGATCACCGCGAACACGGCATACGATCCCCCGCTCCCCGAGGAGCCCGCCGCCACGGGTGCGGGCGGTGAGCCGAACGGATCGCAGCTGAGTCCCGTGCCCTCATCCATCGCGTATGCCGGCGTACCCTTGATGTACGACGAGACCTCGTAGGTCGACGGGCCGGTGAGCCGGATGGTAACAATTGACCCGTAGGAATTGGCGTAGATAACGTCTCCCTTCATCGCCACGCCGTTATTGCCGCGGAGCGGAATCCGCATTCTAAAAGCCGGCGCGCTGCCGTTCTTTACGGAATACACATGGATGCCCGCGACGGAATCGGAGACAAGCAGGATGGTGTCGTAGAGATACATATTTACGGGAGTGATGACGGAACTGTAGACCGCGCCGTTGTCAAGTCTGGAACCAATGGAAAAGATCCCGAGGAGCGCGATAAGAAAGACGGTCTTTTTGCTTCTCATTTCCTGTTCTCCTTGTCAAAGCGGCACCGTGGATGCCGCCCGCATGCAACATACCCCGCATAAACATGTATTTCGCGGATCTTCTTGCGGAACAATGAGTGCCCTGGCGGAATTTCGCCTTTAAACGATAAGACACACGAAATGCCCGGGATCGCTCACTAAGAAATGCGAAACCAATGAAGAGGCTCACCACAGAGGCACAGGAAGGGGTTAAAAGTTGACAGTTGAAAGTAAAAGACTCCGGACCTCCGGCGATCCAGGCTGAACGCTTCGCCGTTCATATGGTTTTGCTGATCACGCACGATAAAGACGCACCAGGGCGGTTTATCGCCGTTTTTTCCGGATATTACCTTATCATCACCTCGGAAACCAGGTCAAGAATCTTGTCACCCGTATAAAAAAACAATTCATGCGCGACGACATGCTCGCTTTTGTCGTCGGACTCCTTGATTACAGGGACGATTTCGACACTTCGTATGTTCAGCCATTTTCCTTCCATCTTGATACGTACAACGACCCCCTGTTCATTGCATTCGAGCGGGATTTTGTACGAGGTTAGAACCCGCGAAACAAAATCGTTCTTTTGTTTCACCACATATGCCGCGCGCTGCTCAAGAGCATGAATTCTTCCGAATTCCTGGCTTCGCGCCCCGGGCGAATAGACAAATAATAAACCGAACAGAACCGGTAAAACATGCTTTCCCATGGCCTTCTCCTGTTTTCTTCGTTTGGTGGAAATCGGGTTTCCCGATGAATGGAATCAACAAGAACCTTTTGCAAATCGGAAAGTGCTTTATCTTCGCGCAAGCTGGATTTTCCTCTCCACGCCACGCATCAAGTCGTCGGACGCCCTGCGGTATGAACTTGCCGATCAGTCGGCAAAGGCCAGTTTCTTCACGACTACCGCGTCTCCAACCTTGCATCGCACGTTGTAGGAATTACAGATTGCCGGTTGTCGCACCGCTTGCCTGCGCCACGGCAATGCCTGCGATGCACAGCACCGCTGCACGGCCAAGCCCAATCCATTTGTGAGCGTCAATTATCCTTTTCATTTGCAGCCTCCTGGAGGGTGAAATGTATTGACACTTGGATATTGGTCGATCGATAACAGGTACGAAAAACCCCATGACTGCGCGTTGTTGATAAGTATACGGTCGCCTCGGGACAAATGCAATTGGAAAGGCGTGCCGCGCACGCGGGACGGCGAAATCAGGGGAAAATGCCGAAGGCTCGGAGGCGGTGCCGTTACACGTTGATGTAACGGATAATACGCTTTCTAAACGTCACGCAGAGTTTGCGGGAGCTAAAAAACTGTTTCCGTTGTATTATAATATAATAATGACTGAATAATCATGAGGGCACCTCCAAGAATCAGATTTTCTTTTCCCAAAGTGCCGAGGTGCCCATTGCCGTGTGCATAATTATTTGAAAAGCAATATCGTAGAGTGCATAACCAAGGAGGTTGGTCGTATGATGAACCCCAAATGTGCCGTATTTGTTTCGATTTTCCTGTTGATTGCGGCATTCGCCAGCCTTGCCGATACCTACACGCCGGAAGCCAGCAACAGGGTAAAAATCAACTTCGGCGAAACGCCCTGGAAGTTTCAGCGTTCCGACCCGGCCAACGCCCAGACCCTCGCCTTTAACGATGCCGGATGGAAGGACGTGGGAATTCCTCACACCTGGAACGATACCGACACATTCCTCAACCAGAACTCCGGCGGGGGCGATGGTTCGATGTTCGAAGGCACGTGCTGGTACAGAAAACACTTTACTTTAGACAGTAAATATTCCGGCAGGAAAATATTCGTTGAATTCGAGGGCGTGCATGTGGGCTGCCAGGTATACTGCAACGGCACTTTTATTCCGGGAAACAGCGCCGTTAATCCGCAGGCCACGCATGTGCTCGGATTTATCGGTTTCATCGTGGATTTAACCGGCTATACTCTTAACTTCGGCGGGGCGGACAATGTTCTTGCCGTGCGGGTGGCCAACGGCGGATTCTTTACGTATCCGGGCTTCTCAATGGTATTCAGGTTCGGTCAAGCGGACATGGGCATATTCAGGCCCGTGTGGATGCATATCACCGACAAGATTCACGTACCGGCAAACACCTATTCGGTCCTCAATCAATGGGGCACCTATGTTGCGACGCTTTCCGCAAACGCTGCTTCGGCAACGGTGCGCATTCTCACCAACGTGCAAAACGAGAATACGACGGCCCAATCCATAACCGTTACCACGAAGGTTGTCGACGCTTCAAATACGGTTGTCTTGTCGATGGATCAGACGCAATCGGTTGCCGCCGGGGCAAACACCGTGTTCGACCAGAAAGGCGACGTGGCAAATCCACACCTGTGGTATCCGAACAACAGCACGTTCGGCACGCCGTACATGTATAAAGTGTATCATATTGTAAAGGCCGGAACAACGACGCTCGACGTTTTTCAAACCCCCCTGGGCATCCGCACCATCACCTGGGACGCTAATTTCCCCTATTTCAACGGCAACAAGCACTATCTCTGGGGCGCGTCCAACAGATACGATTATCCTGCGCTCGGCACCGCGATACCAACCGAACAGGTGTGGCGCGACATCAAACTTTGCGCCGGCTGCGGCGGCAACTTGTGGCGGCCCGGTCATTCCGCGGAAGGCCCGGTTTTCGTCGAGGCGTGCGACGCATACGGCGTGATGATAATGCAGCCCAGCGGCGACGGAGAAAACAATTGGGCTGCGTCGCCCGGCGCATATCAGGAGACGCTCAAGAAAGAAATACATAGAGACATGGTGATTCGAGACAGGAACAATCCGTCTATTCTTGCCTGGGAAGCGTCCAACGGCGACTGCTATCCGGCGTTCTGCGACTCGTTGCGGAAAATCGGCACGACATGGGACTCCCTCGCCCCTCGCAAGCAATCGGTGCGCGGCAAACCATTCAGCCCCCTCGATCTCGCGTCGTGCACCGTTACCGGATGTGAAATAGGAGTAAAGCAAAGCCAGCCACAGTGCCCGGCATGGGGCGCAGAGGCCTGGGGCACCGCCCCCTGCGCGTCTCAAAGAGACGCCTACGATTTTGAAATAGCGATGGGCCAGGCATACCTGATGCATTGGAAGGATGCCATAGCAAGCAATTGTTTTGGACTGTGTCAATGGTACATGTTCGAAACCCCGGGCGAGGCACAGCAATTTGCAGACGGATCGGCGCCCGGAAGATCGTTCGGCTGTTCCATGATGGATTTCAACCGCATCCCCAAGATGCTTTACAAAATGTATAGCGCATGCTGGATTCCCTATTCCATCAAACCCGTGGTGTATCTTGCCCATCACTGGAACCGGTCCGGTGCGGTGCGCGTCAACGCATTCAGCAACTGCGCTCACGTGCAGCTCTTTATCAACGGCGTGAGTCAGGGAATAAAAGCGCCGAATCCTTCAACGGGAACCGGCGACGATATGGGTATCGGCGAAACCAATACCGAGTTACCCTTCCAATGTTATTGGGACGTAACCTGGGCGTCCGGAACGCTCCTCGCAAATGGCCTCGATGCAGGCGGAAACGTTGTTTGCTCCGATACGAAAAGAACCGCGGGAGCGCCGGACCATATCGTGCTGTCCGTCGAACCGCCGCTTGTCAAGCCCGACGGTACCTCGTTCCGAATCACCAACAACGGAACCGACGCTGCCTTCGTACTCGCAACCGTTGTTGACGCAAGCGGAATCTGGTGTCCCGCCGACAGCCACCTCATAACCTTTGCGGTGTCCGGCCCCGCCAGCTACCGAGGAGGGTCGGATCAGTTTATTACCGCAGGTAAACCTGTAACCTATCATGCGCCCATGGACCCGGAACTTACGGCCGAGGGCGGCATGTGTAAAGTGGCGGTTCGCGCTTTGTTTACAACGGGAACCGTCACCGTAACCGCCACGTCCCCCGGACTTGGGACCGGCACTACAACGTTTGCCGTGGGAGATGCTACAGGCGCAATTCAGTCGGCGCCCCGGGCGATTGCGGCGCAACAAGCGCCCGCAGTGACCATGATTATGGCAGGTACACAACTCAGATACTTTGTTTCGGCCGCATCGACCGTGGCTCTGAGCATTCTTGATGCGTCGGGTAAAATCGTACTCAAGATTCCGGCATCAAAGCAGGACGCCGGCTGGCACTCGGTTCGCTTGGCGTCTTCAGGTCGCGTGCTCAAGAACGGCGGCGTATATTTCGCGCGGTGTTTGGTAAACGGCCGGGAGAGTTCCGTAAAGAAAATAGCAATGGTTCAGTAAACGATCACCGCCATAGGCCGTGTTCCCCGAGTGGCGTTTCGGGAAAATGCGCCGCTCCATTTGGCACTCACGCCAAATGGAGCGTTTGGGCCCCGCGATCGGCCATGTGTTGGACCGTTATGCAGTTTTCCTATTCGCAGTGTGTCCACATCCGAATAATTTTTACTGCTTGTTCTTCTTTCAAAACCTGGTATACCAACCGATGCTGAATAGTTATTCTTCGAGAGATAGCATCGGTCAAATCTCCGATCAGTTTTTCATAAGGCGGGGGATTTTGATACGGATTTGATTCAATGATCGAGAGTAGGCGTTCGGCGCGCTACCTGGACTCCACGACCGGGACTTCCTTTGAGGGATCCACTTTGCCGGAACAACAACGGCTCCCTGCAAGAGAACAAGACTGCCCGCGCGCCTTTCTTTATTGCGGCGGCACGGAAAAAGACCACGTGACCGTTTCGGTACCGCTTCCGCCGCAGATGGGTGTGACGGTTTCGCCATCATAGCTGCCCCCGGTGCCGGTAAACGCCTTTATCAAGGGCAGCCAGGTGACCGTGACCGTTTCGTTATCGGCCGTACCTGCACAACCGTTGCTCACCGCAGCCAGCGCATCCAGATCCCCGCTTGCGGTATAACCGTAGCCAAGGGCGTTCTGCGCAGCCGGGTTGCTGATGACAATGAGTTTACCATTGCCGGCTATGTTTCCGACCGCGGTCTTTTTGACGGTGCAGCTCGAGCCGCTTCCGGTGGTGGTCGATGTGTAGTCGTACGTGTACGAGCCCTGCGCTACATATGTTGCAGACGCAGGATCGTACACCCATGTTACCTGCGACACCGTATGAATTACCGTAAGCACGGCCTCTCCCGCGGATGTGGACGTGCAACTGTCAAGGACATCGACATTGCCCGCCACGGCTGCGGAACTGCAAGGAACGACGGCAAGCCTTGCATCCCGCATCAAGTTTGCACTCAGGTCTCTAAGCGTCTGTTCGCTCCATACGAAGCCCGGCTTCATTCCCACGGAAAGCACCGCGGTGACGGGGGTGAGGCCGCTTGCTGTTTCGGTCATTCGGTTGAGAAACCTCACCGCGCTGTTCTGTTTCAACTCGCTACGCGCATTTTGTATCGCGGCAACGGTGGAACTGGAATAGTTCGCGTTGTTAGAACCCAATTTCTTCTGTTGGCAGGATTTGTTTAAAATGTCTTACAGTTAATATGGCAATTTGATTTTTCAGTACTCTGTAAATTATCCTATAATTTCCAAAGATAAGTTCTCTTATGTCTGGCTGGTTTATCTCTGGAACCTTCCTTCCAATGAGCGGCTCAGTTTCCAATATTCCAACTTTCCCAAATATCTTATCAATCCATTTCAATGCTGTTTTTTTGCTGTCCAAAGCAATATAATCAGCTATCTCTTGAACACGTTGAAGTGCTAAAGGAGACCAGAAAATCTTCATTTTGTGTATTTTGACCTGATAGTTTTATGGGCTTCCGAATGAGTAATCCCTTTCCCTTCATCTATTTGTCTTGAGCCAATTTCAACATCCTGAAGTAACTCCAATTTTTCTACCATTGAGTCATAAATAGTGACATCAAGCAATACGGCCGCACTCTTGCCATTTTGAGTTATTATCAAGGGCCTTTTGGTGTTATGAACCTGTGTAATGAATCCAGCCGCCTTGGACCTGAATTCTGAAACAGGATGCACATCCTCAGCAAACATAATTCCTTTGGTCATAGGACCTCCTGATAAAAAGTACGTTATTGAGTACTAAATATTATACGCAATGCCGTACAATATTGCAAGTCTTTTATCGGTTTATTCAGGTTCTAACGTGCGGTTAACCTGCCGACGCGGGACTCAAAGGCCATGGACGGCCGTAGAGTACGCCGCAGGCGCACGAAGTGCACGACACCGGACGTGGCGTGTGAAACGCGACCAAAGGGAGCGTTTGGGCCCCGCGTTCGGTCATGAGTTGAACCGCTTGATATTATAGATAAAGGCCCCCGCGGAACGTAGCTTATAGTTGTTGCTTCGTCCCACAAACCACATTCCTAAGAAGGAGGCCTTTATGGAATTTGTTCACGTTAACAAAAAGTATTATTG
>Ga0182027_10012090_pt1 | contig 12147 bp, 7 predicted proteins | sample 712E1DmetaG_FD_121300 | JGI IMG/M metagenome (GOLD analysis project Ga0182027, IMG submission 121300) | Permafrost microbial communities from Stordalen Mire, Sweden - 712E1D metaG (Illumina Assembly) | ecosystem: Environmental > Terrestrial > Soil > Wetlands > Permafrost | place: Sweden...
GACAACGGACTGTTTGGGACAATCGAGTTCCGCAGCCCTTCGCTAGTCAAACTGGTGACGGCAAAGAAAGGCGATTGGCGCGTCTACGTATTCGCGGATGTCGGCTGGCTCACGGTGATCGATTCGCTGACGGACCAGAAGAACCATTTTGATTTTGCCAGCTGTGGAATCGGCAGCCGGATCCAGCTATTGGACCACTTCAGCGGTTCGATCGATCTAGGGGTGCCCCAGCTCAAGGAAGGCCAGACGAAGGCGAATGACGCACGCGTCACGTTCAAAGCCGGATTGGATTATTGAAATGAAGCGGAACCAACCAAATCCGGCGAATCAGTCTGAGGTAGGGACGGACTGCCCTCCTTCGCCAAGGCTTCGGCGGGCAGGGCACGCCGTCCGTCCGGGTTCGGCGCGCCCGGCGGTCGCGCCCTACCATGGCCCATCCAACTCTCCGATGAGTCAATCTCCCGAACTAATAAGCGGCCCACTTTTTCCACGAATGCACACGATTACACACGAACGCTTTGATTTCCGCGATGATTCCCCTGGAGCGCCGACGCGATCTGGAAACGTCTGCGAGGAAGATGACATTGCCGTAGTCAAGGGTTCCGCGACGAGAGCGTCGCGGCTCCACGGTAGTCTCGAGCGAAACGCCGTTGAGGGCGGAGAAAGGTTTCCCGGTTTCCCGGTTTTGAGATTTCTCGGTTTGTCCAGCCCACTCGCTGGCGCTCGCGGCTACATGGGCTCGATCAGGCGCATTCTCCTTGGCGGCTTGATGGCCGTGACTCTTTCAAGCACGGCTCATGCGTGGTGGAACGATAATTGGACGATCCGCAAGAAGATCGTTCTCGATACCACCGCCACCGGGGCGGCAATCAGCGATCCCATCGGTACGGTGCCTGTGCTGGTTCGCCTTTCGGATGCCAACTTCAGGTTCGCAAATGCACAGGCAGACGGGAGCGATCTGCGTTTTGTCGCCGACGACGACAAGACGCTCCTGACCTATCACATTGAGAGTTTCGATCCGCTGCTCAACGAGGCGTTCATCTGGGTGAAGGTTCCCGATTTGAAACCGGGCGCCAAGAGCAGCATTTGGCTCTATTATTCGAATACCAGCGGAAAGATGACGAAGGCAGACGATGCGAAAGGCACCTACGACGCGGATACGGTGCTGGTCTATCATTTTGCCGAACACGGCCAGCCTGCGGCGGACGCTTCGGGCAATGGCAACAACGCGTTAAACGCCGGAACACCGGGCGACGGCGCAATTATCGGCACAGGGATGCATCTCGACGGGAAGAACACGGTGGCTATTCCCGCGTCGCCGACCCTCGCGTTGCCAGGGCGCGGGCCGCTCACGTGGTCCGCCTGGATCAAGTATGCAGCTCCGCAACCTAACGCTGTCCTTTACAGTCATCGCGACAGTTCCGGAGCTCTGGCCATCGGTCTCGACAAAGGGATTCCATTTGTCGAAGTCACGAGTGGAAACATAGTCCAACGTAGCCCGACAGGGGCGCCGCTTGCAACTGGTGCCTGGCGGCATCTGGCCATGGTCGCTGGACCGCAGGCGCTCATAATCTACGTGGACGGCGTTCCTTTCAGCACGTTGAACACATCGTTGCCGGCCGTGAGCACATCGGCGCTGATTGGTGGGGTCGGTTCCGGCGGCGCGGGCTTTGCAGGCGAGATTGACGAACTCGAAATCGCGAAGACGGCCCGCCCCGTGAGCATGCTTAAGCTGGCGGCCATCAGCCAGGGAGCCGACAGCATGGGGAAGTTCATTTCATTCGGGGAAGACGAGCAGCAGACCAGTTGGTTGAGCGGATTGAAGAGCGGCTATATCGGCGTGATCATCGGCTCGCTGACACCCGATGGTTGGGCAGTCATCTGCATTCTGGGAATCATGTTTGCGGTGAGCTGGACGGTCATGATCCGCAAGGCGAGCTATGTGAATCGAGTCTCCAAGGGCAACGCCGAGTTCCTCGATCAGTGGAAGTCACTCTCCAACGATTTGTCTGTGCTTGACGACGGAAACAGCGACCAGGCGAAGACGATGGGCGGCCGTTTGAGCGGAAGCATCCGGAGAAATTCACCCCTGTATCACATCTATCATATCGGTGTGGAGGAGATCCACCTACGCTTGTCGGCCGACCGCAGTCGCAACGCAAAGATCCTCTCTGCCCGGTCAATGGAGGCAATCCGGGCTTCCCTTGATGGCGGCCTCGTGCGCGAAACCCAGAAGCTCAACAGCCAGATGGTGCTTCTCACAATCGCGATTTCCGGCGGACCATTCCTAGGACTACTCGGCACCGTTGTGGGCGTTATGATCACCTTTGCCGCCGTTGCACAGGCCGGAGACGTGAACGTAAACGCAATTGCGCCTGGAATCGCTGCGGCGCTCGCCGCCACGGTCGCTGGTCTCGCCGTCGCGATCCCTTCGCTTTTTGGCTACAACTACCTGCTCACACGGATCAAGGCGGTGAGCAGCGACATCCATGTGTTCATCGACGAGTTCGTGACGAAACTGGCCGAGTACTATTCCGAGCCCGCGAACGAAACTGACACGCTGCCGTTGGATTTCGATGAGGAGAACGACGAAAAGCGGAAACGCTGAAACGCGAAAGCTGAAAAGCTGAGATCGACAAATAGCGAAAGCGAAAAACCGATCTGATCACTCTAACGGCAAATCACACGGAAGACGCAGACCATAGGCGAAAGACAGAAGCCGGGAGCGGAGAAGGCCGAATCCTTTGACCACGAAAGACACGGACCCAAAAGCAATGAGCAACATATATGACGATATCAGAATAGCGCCGATGCACGATCTGAACAACGTGCTAGCGGAGTTCTACTCCGATTGTGCAAACGAGTCCGCGACGGCTCCTCTGCGCTTCGACGCCATGGAGGAGGCACTGGCAAGCGGGAACCCGGCCCCCGTGAGTTCGTCGATGGGGAAAGCCATTCCTCATAGGACAATACAAACAGGATCAACTGGCGCGGCCAATATTTGAACGGCGACCAAATCGCCGGTGACACGGGCTGTGACCGAGAAACTTTAGAACCACCATGCAAGTCCAATCGGAAGATAAACCTTACGACGACATCAACATTACGCCGATGCTCGATCTGGCGTACGTGTTGCTCGTCATTTTCATCCTGATGACGACGGCAACGGTGGCCGGAACAAAGGTGAATCTGCCAAAGGCCAGCACAACGCCTGCGCCGCTGTCCAAGCCCCGGACGAAGGCGATCACTATCAACAACGAAGGGAAATTCTTTCTCGATACCGTGCCGGTCACTCTGCCCGAGTTAGAGCAGCGTCTGGCCCAGTTAAAGGCACAGACTCCGGATCTTCCGGTGGTCGTCCGCGGCGACAGCCAGACCCAATATCAGGCGGTTATGGATGTCATCGATGTGGTTGGGCGTCTCGGCATTACCCAGGTTGGCCTCGCAACCAAGGCCCCCGGAGGAAAATGAGCCCGCGCGAACAATTCGATTATGAGGAGAAGCGGACCTTCTGGGGAAGGTTTGGCTTTGGGATCGGCTTGTGCGCGGCAGGCGCAGTGGTGGTGATAGTTTTCAGCCAGGCGCTTTCAGGACACAAGGGCCCAAACCTGCACAAAGCACCTGAGCTGGTGATGATCCGACCGCTGACGACACCACCTCCCCCCCCACCTCCTCCACAACAGATGGTTCAAAGACAACAGGTGACGGAGCAGACGATGGTGAATGACCAGGACATCACGCCTGACGATCAACCGAGGGAGGCCCCAGCTTCCCTGGGCACGAGCATTCAGGGGAACGGGCCGCCGGATGCTTTTGGGCTGGGCCGGCACGACACCGGGATCTTCAGCGGGCAGGGAGTTGGCGGCGGCCAGGGCGCCGGTAATCGGTTCGGGTCTTACTTTAGCGGCGTCAAGGAAGCGTTGAGCGATGCCCTCCGGAAAAACCCGCTGACGCGCGATGCAAATTTCAACATCAAGGTGAGAATCTGGGCGGACCTGACCGGACGGATCACGAGGGCGAAGCTGGTGGAGTCGACCGGTGATGCGGCGATCGACCAGGCGATCAAAACGGTGGTGCTGATCGGTCGCCAGCTTCCGGATACGCCCTCGGGAATGGACATGCCGATCGAACTGCATCTCACCGCGCGGAGGCCGAATTAGATAAAAGGCTGAAACGCTAAAACGCCGAAAAGCTGAAAACGAAAACTGGCAAGCGGCAATTCAATCTCCCCACGGAATACACAGACGACACCGAAGAATGCTGAACGGCAGAACGCGAGTGCCAGCAAATCCTTTTATCCACGAATGCACACGAATCCATACGAAGGCTCAAAATGCTGCGACAATTTTCCTGGAGCGGCGACGCCCCCGTCGCCGGAGGGCCAGGGAAAACACGGCGAGGGAGTCGCGTTTCCTATAGCCAATGACCCTGCGGCAGAGCTTTCGCAGAGTCTCCCGTCCGTCCGCACTTGCAGCAAGTCTGCCAAACCCGTCTCGGGTTTTGTGGCGGCGGCAATGCGGGGAGGAATTCGGCATTGTTTCCCAATTCTCCGCTTATGGCGGCTGCTGCGACCATCCAACCTTTGTGATTTTGTTGTCAGGAAGGCCGTTTTGCTTCTGTTATTTTGTCTTCGTGTAGCGTTCTCTCTTGTTCTTTGCGGTGCGCTCCTCTGCTCCGTAAAAGCTGCCGATCAAACGGCCCAGGCGGGCAATTCCGGAGATCCGGCTGGGATGCCGACGGCAATGACAGCGTTGGTCAACCGCCTGGTCGAGCGAGGAGCGTTGACGAAGCAGGATTCCGCGGAGCTATTGCTTTTGGAGGAGGCGGACGCTGCCGACGCGCGTGCCCAGGCAGCGCTGACGCAGGCTGCGTTGGCGCAAGCCGCCGCAGCCGAGGCTCGCGCTCGCGCATACGCCGCGCTGCTCAGGGCGGCGACGGCGAAAACCGCTACACCCGCGCAGGCTGCAGCAACGACGAATCAATTGAGTGCAGCTGGAGTCGCCGTTGCACCGGCGGTCCCTCAGATTCAAAGTCCGGCGCCGACGGCCGCCGTGGCTGCGCCGGTGGTTGCAGCGCCGGAAGTTGTTGCCGCCGTGCCAGCCGCTACCTCGGTGCCTTCGAACCAATCGGCAGTGCCCGATTCTCCAGGCGGGGTCGGCCGACCCCGCCTTACAGATTCGTCAGCCGCTGCGGCTGACGAATCTGTTCCTGATGACACCATACGCGTCACCTATGTCCCGGACGCCGTCAAGGATCAGCTTCGGCAGGAGGTCAAGCAGGACGTTCTGGATGAGGCTCGCAAGGAAGGTTGGGCTACGCCGCAGGCCGTGCCAGGCTGGGTGTCGAAGTTCCGGCTCTTCGGCGATCTGCGGACGCGTTACGAAGCTTTGCTGTATCCAGCAGGGAACGACGACACCGGCCCTTTTCCCAATTTCAATGCAATCAACACAGGTGCGCCCTATGATACCAATCTGTCAAATCCCAACTTGGCGCCACAATTGAATGTCAATCAAGACCGCCAGCGTGAGCGGCTTCGCGTCCGGCTCGGAGCAGAGATCGACCTCGGCCAGAACTTCAGCGCAGGCGTGCGCGTCGCAACCGGGCAGAACGGAAGTCCTGTCACGGAGAACCAGACCTTGGGCGCCGTGGGAACTTCCGGTCAGGGCGGCGATTTTAGCAGCTATGCACTCTGGCTCGACCGCGGTTTCATGAAATACGAGCTCGGCGGAATGCCCGACAAGGATCTGAGCTTTACGCTTGGGCGTTTCGACAACCCGTTCTTTGCCACCAGCATGATTTGGGCGACTGATCTCGGCTTCGATGGGGCCGTGGTGCAGGGGAAGTTTCCGGTGGGGGAGGATGTGACACCGTTTTTCGCGATGGGAGCTTTCCCGGTTTTCGACACGGACCTCAATTTCGCGACAAACCAACCGGCGAAATTCAAGAGCCAGGACAAATGGCTTTATGCGGCGCAGCTCGGCACCACGGTGGATCTCGGCAAGGATTTCGGCCTGAAGGTCGGAGCCGCCTATTATTTTTTCCAAAATATCTCGGGTAAACTGTCCGACCCTTTCACGCCGCTCTCTACTGCGGATATCGGCGATACTGATTCCACCCGGCCGACTTTTGCGCAAACGGGCAATACGTACATGGCCTTGCGCGACATCGTATCGAGTGCGCTCAACAACTACGGACAAATCGACCAGTTCCAGTATTTCGGGCTTGCTTCAAAGTTTCACGAGCTCGCCCTGGATACGAAGCTCGATTTCAACCAATTTGAGCCGTTTCAGATCTCTCTTGAAGGAGAGTACGTCAAGAATCTGGGCTTCGACCGGGCGAGCATCGCAGCGAGCGCGGTTAACAATCTGGGCACCGTCGCGTCCGGAAGCGGACCGTTCCTGGGCAGCAACACGGCCTGGCTTGTGCGGCTGACGATGGGCGACGCGGTCCTGCAGAAGCTGTGGGATTGGAATGCGAATATCGGTTATCGCAGGGTCGGTTCGGATTCGGTGGTCGACGGATTCTGCGATTCGGATTTCGGCGGAGGCGGCACGAACTTCAAGGGCCTTACGGCTGGCGCGAACCTCGCGTTCACTCGTGATGTTTGGTTCGGCGTTCGCTGGTTCAGCGCCACCCAGGTGGCGGGACCGACGTTCAAGAACGATATCATTCAGGTGGATCTCAACAGCAAGTTTTGAGCATTTAACCACGAAGAACACGAATCACACGAATGGATTATCCCAAATCCATCGGATCAATTTAACCACGGATTACACGGATGACACGGATAACAGAACAATCTCGGGTTTCTTGCCTTGGAGCCGCGACGCCCTCGTCGCGGATGAACCTGGCGGAGCCGCGGCCGACGATGAGTGAATTGAACCCGGCCGTTCAACATAACCACAAAGCCGCAGAGACACGAAGAAAAGGCAGGAGCCAGGAGTCAGGAGTGAGGAGTTGGCTTCAAGTAGCTGCGAGCGTCAGCGAGTGGCAAGGGAGAGTTTATTCTCGGTGCCTCCGTGCCCCGGTGGTTAAGGGAGCTATACTTTTTGGGTTCTCTCTTTTCTTCCTTTCATCGATACCAGCGCGCGCCGCGGATGCGCCCGCAACGGAGGACGACCGCCTGCGCTCCGCGCTGCGTGAGACCACGCTGCAATTGCGCACAGCGCAGGCCGATGTTACCAATCTCCAGACGTCCCAGACGGCGCTTGCGGAAGAAAAGAAGCTGTTGAGCGAGAAATATGAACTGCTAAAAAAGCAGTCCGTGGCTGACAAGGCGGCGACGGACAAGGCGCTTGCCGAACTACAGATGGAGACAGCGTCGCAGAAGGCGCAGCTCGTACGCCTCAACGAAGCACTGGAGAAGTCAAAAGCGGAAGGTTCGAGCGCCGCGCAAGCCCATCTCGCGGCCGAAACGCAGAACGTCCACCTGACCGCGAAGTTTTACGCATTGCAGCGACGGGTTGGTGATGTCGAAGGGAAGAATCTCGCGCTGTTTCTGATCGGAAACGAGATCCTCACTCGCTACGAGGATTTCAGCCTTGGAAAGGCGATTGCGGCGAAGGAGCCGTTTGTCGGCAAGACACGGGCCAAGCTCGAGAACCTGATGCAGACGTATCAGGACAAACTGCTCGATGAGCGGGCGCACTAGAACGAATGCGGGAAACTGTGAAACAGCGAAAGCGGGAAAGCGGAAAAGCGAGAAACCATCGATCCATTTAACCACAGATTACTGGATGACGCAGATGGAAAGCGAAAGAAGAAAACGCGAAATGCGAAAGATGAAACACAAGTGTTCCAGACCTGGAGACGCGACGCCCTCGTCGCGTTGGATCGGGCAAGCTGGATTTAACCACAAAGGCACGGAGTTCACGAAGATGAGTCCCTGCTCTTTGTGCCTCCGTGTCTTTGTGGTGAAGGCAAGTTTCCTGCCTCTGTGAGCTCTGTGTTCCTAAAGCCATGAAACCCGGTTCGAGCAAAGCAGCTAGACGACTGCCCACGCCCACGGTGCTCCGCTGGATCGACCGGCTGGGCGCCAGTCGGATGTTTCGGATCGCTATTTGCGCCTTTCTCGCGCGAGGACAGCTTTACTGCGGCGACATCCTTCGCCCCAATTCCGGGACAGCTTCAACGTCAACAACTGCGGCGGCGACATCGTCACCGGGAGCCACGCCGACGCCTGTCACGAGCATGGTGACGAGCGCCCAGAATCGCCTGGCGCGCACGACCCAGGCACTCGCGGCGGTGCGTGCGATGCAGAAGGCGGCGAGAGCTGCCGCCACCGCTGCAAGCGCAGCGAACAATCTGGGATTGAACCCGAACCTCCCGAAACACCAGTTGCCCGACGTCCCGAACGGTCTGGCGTTGGGAGGGCTTCAAGTGGCCACCGATTCCAACAACAAACCGCTGCTGTGGCAGGGCGCAGCGGCGCCGGTGCAGTCATCATCGGCAAGTCAGACGACAGTCACTGTCACCCAAAGCGCCCAACAGGCCTTGCTGCAATGGAAGACATTTAATATCGGCAAAACGACTACGCTTGCTTTCGACCAAAGCGCCGGGGGCGCCAATGCCGGAGAGTGGATTGCGTTCAACTACGTCCGGGATCCATCGGGCAATCCGACGCAGATTTTAGGTTGGCTGAAGACGGCGGGTGTTCCCGATGCCCAAGGCAACGCTCAGGTGGGAGGTCAGGTGTACGTGATGAATTCGAACGGGATCATCTTTGGCGGATCCTCGCAGGTGAACGCGCATGCGCTGGTGGCGTCATCGTTGCCAATCAACTACAATCTGATCCAGCAAGGCCTGCTCAACAATCCGGATTCGCAGTTTCTGTTCTCAGCGTTGCCTCAAACGGCCGGCACTCACGGCACTCCGGCATTTGATCCAAATTCCGCCGCGCCGGATGGATCGGCACCAGCGCAGACACCGTTCACATCAGACGGCCGATATGGGGATGTGATTGTCCAGCCAGGAGCCCAACTGACGGCACCGACCAACGCAAATTTCGTAGGAGGACGCATCGCGTTAATCGGACCGAACGTGACCAATGCAGGCACGATCTCAACTGCTGACGGTCAAGCAATCCTCGCGGCCGGTCTGCAGGTGGGACTTGCGGCCCACAACAGCAATGACGCTACTCTCCGGGGTCTCGATGTCTATGTGGGCGAAGTGGCGGATGCCGCGCTCCCGAACCAGCCCGCAGCAGGCACTGCGACCAATGACCAGAACCCCAAGAATGTCACTACCAGCGACATTTCGGTTACGTACGACGACGGCAGCACGGGCACAATTGCCGCGGGCACGACAATCCCAGGCTTGATCGACGCGCCCCGCGGCGACGTATACATCACTGGCAAGGCGGTGGATCAGCTCGGCTTCATCAACAGTTCAACATCGGTAGCTTATAACGGCCGGGTCGACCTGGTGGCGGCATTTAACGCCATTTCGAGTCCATATTTTGGCAACGCCCAAGTGACCAATGTTGTTCTGCAGAACCTGCCTTTTGTTTTTCAATCGAACGTGGGCAATGATCCCATAAGCGGAGCTCAATTGCAGAATACGGGCCAGGTGACCATGGGCCAGAACAGTGTGCTCCAGATCCTCCCCGACACATCCAGCACTGATCGAGTGGTGGGCGATCTCGCGCTTCCTTCGCAGGTGAACATTCAAGGACAGTCTGTCACTTTCGCAACCAACTCGATCCTGCTGGCTCCCGGCGCGGCGGTGCCCCCGTCCAAGCCGGCGTTCGGCATCGATGGCACTGCCTTGACCGCGGGCGTAACGATCAGCGCTGGCAATTGGTTCCTCGACAACATCCAGGATTATAATTTTGTGCACAGCGCTGACGCCCAGCAGATCGTGCTGGAGAATGTAGCCGCGATTGATGTGGGTGGGTTGACCGACGTCTCTGCCTCCGTCACCGAGAACATTATTTCGGTTCAGTTGAGAGGCACAGAGTTGGCCAATTCACCGCTCCAGCAGAACGGTCCGTTGCGTGGGCAAACAATTCAGGTCGACATCATGAACCACGGTCCATGGGACCCAACATTGAATGGCGGGCTTGGCGGGTATACGTGGATCGGCACGCCGCTCGCTGACACTTCGGGTTGGGTCGGGCTGGCCACCCACTCGGTCGGAGAACTTACGGTCAATGGCGGGTCAGTGGCGCTCCAGGCTGGCGGCAATGTAGTGTTGTCGTCTGGGTCGACAATCAACGTATCTGGAGGCTACATTGATTATCAGGGTGGCACTACGAAGACGACCCAGCTGATGGGGACGGACGGTCACATTTATTCCATCGCGAATGCCAGTCCGAATATTCAATACACAGGGATCTACACAGGCACGACGACGACAACCGACGTCAAATGGGGAGTCACCTTATCGAGCTCGAACCCACTCTCGCTTAGCGGTTACGAACCGGGTTACGTACAGGGTGGCAACGGCGGCAGTCTTTCCATCACGGCTCCGGCTGTGGCTCTCAACAGCACCTTGCAGGGTAATACCACGGCGGGAGAGTTTCAACAGACGCTCTCTCCGATCTACAAACCTACAAGTCCTCCTGATCCAGCAAATCCGACAGTGCTGGGGGTATCTGGCTGGTTGTTGGGCGAGCTGAACCTTCCGGTGCCAAGCCAGCTTAATCTGACTTTCCAAAGACAATACTTCAAAAGCGATCCTAACATCGCGACGGACACAGGCTATTTTAATTATTCACCTACACCGACGGACATCGTTTTCACCACGGGCAGTACTCCGGCGGCGAGTTACAACGCGCTCGATCTCTCGCCCAGTCTGTTTAGCAACCGTGCCAACGGAGGTGGTTTTGGCATCCTGCGGATCGATGACTCTGCGGACAACGCGAGCTACGATTCGAGCGGCAACAATCTGGCGGTGAGTTCGCAAGCCGGCAGCGTTAGCATTGCCAGTAATACTGCTCTGATCTTTCCTGCCGGCGGCTCAATTTCACTGTCGGCCGGAAACATCACGGTCGGTCAGAATGTCTCCATTGTGGCGCCCGGCGGTTCTATCAACATCAAGGCTTACGACCTTTCTCCGAACCAAGCAGCAGAGATCAGTTTGCTGGCGACCAACAGTCCTGTGGCACCGCCCGACTATAACTCCGATGAGGGTAACCTGACTGTGAGCACCACGGCTACGCTTAGTGTAGCTGGGGAAGTTCAGGACAACCGGCCGGCGTCGTCGACTGCTGCGAGCATTTCGCAGGTGACAGCGGGCGGAACAATTGCGCTGGCTGGCAATGACGTGACATTATCCGGCAGCTCCCTGGACGTGTCGGGTGGAGCAGTCGTCAGCGGCACCGGCAAATTCTCATATGGCAAGGGCGGCAAGATTTCGATCAGTGCCGGAAAGTATGTTGGAGCCGGGGTTGGGGCCTTGCTCGGCGGAACGCTGGATCTTGGAGCGACGCTAAAGGGCTATGCGGGGATTGGACAGGCCGGTGGGCAGCTGACCTTGCAAGTGCCTTCGATTTCGATTCAGAACCCTACTGGCGCAGCAAATGTCTGGACGGATCCCGCATCCGGGGCACTGGATCTGGCGCCAGCATTTTTCAACGCCGGAGGTTTCTCGACATTTAATCTGACCGGATTTGGGTTTGCGGTGAGTTCCAACAGCTTTTTGGGCAGCGGAGGCCAGTGGTCGGGCCCCGCTTCGGCGTTCTCAATTGCTGCCGGAACTTCGCTTCAACCCATGGTGCAGAGCTGGGTGTCGCTGCCCGGCGGGTCGGTCTATCTGGCGCAAGTCGGATTGCGTCAACCCGTAGCACTGAGTTTTACAGCAGCAGACATTCTCAGTGATATTCTTGGGAAAAAACAGAATGACACTTCGTTCGTAATCGACGCGAATTCAAACATCACGACGGATCCACTCGGAAGTGTGGCCCTGTCAGGCGATACTGTGGATGTCTTGGGAGCCATTGTGGCCCCAGGTGGAAACATAGTCATAAATCAGACAGGAGTTCCTGCGGGCGGGCCCAGTTTTAAGCCCACAGTTCATTTTGGCCCGGCCAGCGTGCTCGATGCCTCCGGCACCACGATTGCTACACTGGATGCGAATGGTCATCATGCAAGTGATGTGATTGACGGAGGCCACATCACCATTACCGGAAACATTGTCGCGGAAGGC
>Ga0182027_10012092_pt1 | contig 12146 bp, 9 predicted proteins | sample 712E1DmetaG_FD_121300 | JGI IMG/M metagenome (GOLD analysis project Ga0182027, IMG submission 121300) | Permafrost microbial communities from Stordalen Mire, Sweden - 712E1D metaG (Illumina Assembly) | ecosystem: Environmental > Terrestrial > Soil > Wetlands > Permafrost | place: Sweden...
CCAAGCTCACTCCCGTCTCCACCCCCCAATCTCCCTCGAAAACACCATCTCGCCACCTGACAGCTTTACATAAACAACGGCTTTACATCATCCGAGTTATGGAAAGCTTTCCATAATTCCGAATAACAACCGGCGGCACGAATCAAAGTCACCGCTGAACCCGAGGCTCAAAGGAACAATCATTCCCGTTCTCCCGTTGGTGCGAAGGAGATTCTGATTGCGCTCCAGCACCCATGCGTAGATGTCCGTACAGTCGTCAGTTGCCAGATTCTTGACTACGTAGCTCTTTCGCACTTTCGCGGCGGCGACATACGGCGGATTGCCGATGATAACATCAAAACCGCCGGTGGTAACGACACCGTAGAACTCTACGAACCAGTGGAATGGCTGGTGCGATTTTAGCCATGAGGAGTAAGCTGCTTTGTCAGTGACCTTTATGCCGTAGGCGATCGCGAGATAACGGTTGAGTTCGTCCCTCAACGCTTCCAGCCGCTTCTTGAGTTGCAGCTTGTCTTCGGTGGGCACAGAACCGTCGCCTTCCGTTTGGCGGCTGCGAAACGCCTCGAAGGTCTGTTGAAGGTCCGCCGCTCGAATGGTGATTTTCTCCATTGCCTTCTCAAAGTCCAATTGGCCTCCGACCACGGTTTTCACTTCTTCGTAAGTCGCGTAGCCGACCAGTGTGTTGCCGGGCCGGATATTGAAATCAATGTCCGGCAGCGGCTCGATGCCGAGGTTATCCTTGGCGGAGTCCGGTTCGACCTGGGCAGCAAGTTTAAGGAACAGGCGCAGTTTGCAGATTTCCACCGCTTCTTCCATGATGTCCACGCCGAACAGGTTGTTCAGAATGATGCTTTTATACATGAAATAGCGGCGGCTGGGATGCAACGCCACGCGGTCCAGAATTTGGCGAAAATCGGAAAATTTTTCGGGTCGGTGTTTTTCGCCGGAGCGGTCGAGTTCGGCCACAAATGCCTTTATGCGGTCGAGACACGCCTCGTAAAGCGGCTCCAGGATGTTGAGCGCAGCGAATAGAAACGCGCCTGAACCGCAGGTCGGATCAAGAATGGTAATCTTTTCGATGGCATGCCAGAAGGCGCGGAGCAGGTCCGGCCCTTCGCAGTTCTCGATCACGTCTTGCGCGAACTGGCGGATGTCGAGATTCAGGGTGATAAGCTCGTTTATTTCGCGGACTTCACCACCCGCGAGTTTGGCCCGGATTTCCTCGTAGCGTTTCCGCCGCGCCACGACTTCACGCCAGATTTCGGTGGGCAGGGCAAATTCGCTGGACGCGGGTTTGTTCCAGCCGACACGCTTGGACACGTCCTTGATCCCGGCTTCGATTTCCTTTGGCAGCGTGATTTCCACGCCCTTTTTGACCGCATCGTAAATGTAGCGGCCGGGATTTTCGCGGAGCAAATCCCAAATCACCGGGCCGTTTGGATTTTCAAAGGCGATTTTGCACTTGGGCCGGGCGGCATCGAACAGGAACGGCAGGACGGTGTTCTTCCCGATGTATTCGGTGATATCCTCCTTGGTGTAATACGCCCCCATTTGTTTCTGGTTGATGTATTTTTCAAAAATGTAGCCGAGGACATCCGGGTTGATTTCGTCCTTCTTAGGCTCGTTCGGCCTTTTGGATTCCGGTTCGCTCTGCCGGTGTGCCGGGTCAAGGACCCAATCGAACCCGTCGAGAAAATCAAAGATGCGTTGGAAAGCTTCATCGGGAATTTGGATGGTCTTGCCGTACCGTTCAGGCGTTTCCAGTTCATGCACATCAAAGAACCCGCCATTGAGGTAAGGAATCCTTCCGAGCAGCTTTTCCAGATCAGGCGGGCGTTTCTTGCCGCCGAGACCTTCGTGAAAAAGGCGAAGCAGGAAATAGCGGTAAAACGAATAAAATTTGTCCCGGCCCTTTTCCTGGCGACAGCGGTCGAGACGGTTGCGGAGATAGTCGCGGTTGCCATCGAGGAAACCTTTTCGCTGGATGAAATAGACGAACATCATGCGATTCAGCATGACCGAGGCATACCATTCCTGATCGGTGCTCTCGGTAATGCCGCTGATGAATTTTAGAAAAGCGGCGTGTTCCTTCTGGAATTGTTCGTAGAACCGTTTCGTGACGCGCTCCACATCGAACCCGGCGCGGGCGCGGCGGGTCACGTCCGTCAGGACAAGGGCTTCCTCTTCGTCCAGGGTGAAGGCGATTGCTTGAAGCTTCTGAATCAACGCCTCGCCGGATTGTAACTTGTGAAAATCATGTTCGCGGCAGGCGGCGGGCTTGCCCGGCTCGCGCTTCACCCATTGCCAGATTTGCATGGTCTGCGCGGCATCGGTGAAAACAATCAGGTGTTCATGGACGGCCTTGGCGACCTGCCGTTCGATTTTGCGGCGCGCCGCGTATTCGGGAAAAGCCGTTCCTGCGGGCATCGGGCAGTGATAGGCCACCATGCCGCGCTTCTGGGCGACAGCCTGAAGCTTTTGAGGCTGGCCAGCGAGTTGAATTTCGAGCGAGGCTCTATGGGTGTCCCAGCCGAGTTCGTCAATGAACAGGGAATTGAGATTGAACTCCCGGAGCAGTTGGCTGCAGCGTGTGGAATTGAGGGGCATGGCAATCAGGAACTCCTTTCTCTCAGGCCGAGCGAGCAGAGGATTTGCGGTTCGTGCGTTTGCTCTTCCTCGTGAACGATGCACAGGCGGTCATCATCGCGCAGGGCGATGACCAGTTCGGCCAACTTTTCATCTGAAACGCCCGATCTCAACTGACGGTTCAGCGTGTCGGTGGCGGATTGGCGCAGCGGGAAGCGGTAGATTTCCTCAATGGTCTTGGCGAGTTGCGGCGTGTCGAACAGCGTGCCTTTGATTGCGTCAGCATGGCGTTTCAGCCGTTCATAGGTGCGGAAGCGGGCGCCGGAGGGCCGGCCAAGTTGCCCGCCAACGGTTTTTTCCTCCGCCATGATACATTCGACGCCTTTTCTGACGAGCAGATGATGATTTTCCTGCCGGGGCAATGCGGGCGTGTCCGGCAAACATTCGGCGGCCTTGAGAATTTCGAACTGCGACTGCGTGACATTGTTGCCGTCCTTGTCCACCCAGGCCAGCGCGTCATTGCCTTCGGCAGTACGGAGATAAACGAGAACGCCGGGCGGCTTCTTTTCCGCAGATACAACCGGCTTGGTCGAATAAACCACCTCCGGCAATCCTTCGATGGCGGCCTTGAGTTCGGGAAATTTGTCGGTGGCGTTTTTCCAAATCTGATAGGCGTAGGAGGCCAAATCCACTTCGGTGTCGGCGTCACCGTCAAGAATGCCGGCCTTTTCGTGATAGAGGTCGAGAAGTTTTTGTTTCTCGCTTTCATCCTCAAAAAAAGCCTCATCCGTGCCAACCACCTCTCGATTTTCGTTAAGGCGCTGGCGCACGCGCGCGCGCAAACGGATGATGCGGTCAACGCCATCGGCGGGCAGGAAGGAATAGCAAAGAATTTTTTCAGATTTCTGGCCGATGCGGTCAACACGACCCGCGCGCTGAATCAACCGGATGATGGCCCACGGCAAATCGAAGTTCACGATGATGGCGGCATCCTGCAAGTTCTGGCCTTCGCTCAACACGTCGGTGGCCACCAACACGCGGAGTTCGTTTTCTGGCCGGAAGGCCGGATTCGTTTTGTTCGACTCATTCCGGTTGCTCGCGGGACTGAACCGCCACGCATACCCGGTTGGGTCTTCGGCGTCGCCGGTGACTCCGGCGAATCCCTGCAAGCCGCGCGCGCGAAGCTGCCTTTCGAGATACCGCACCGTGTCGGCGAATTGTGTGAAGACGATGACCTTTTCCTTCCCGTGCTTTTTGGTGAGCAAATGGTACAACGCTTCGAGTTTGGCGTCGGTGTCCGGATTCCATTCGCCACAACAATTCAGGGCCTTTAACAGACTGGCGGAATCATCGCCCAAATCCTTGCCGAGCGATTTGATGAACAAGTCGGGGCGCAGCCATGCGAACCTGCTTTTGAACTGTGTGGCATATTGCTGATAAACCCCGGCTGCGCGTTCCTTGAAACCGGCGGTATCCCGGAGATTCAGCGTCTGCGGGGGGCGGGGTTCGTCATTGGTGTCATCCTCAATCAACTTCGGCCCGGCGTTTTCATCGTCCAGGTCTTCGTCATAATTGCCATCGTCGAGCAGGCCGGAATCCTGTGTGCCCAGCGGCAACGGTAAATTGTTGTCAATGGCGTGGAGGAAAATGTAGTTCCGCAAAATATGCCGTTCGATGGATTGCTGAAACGCCTCGCCGCTGCTTTCGAGCCGTTTGAAAAGATTTGTCCGGCAAAAGCCCATCAGCCGCTTGCCTGCGCGGGACAGGTCTTGAAGTTGTTTGGCCTCCGCCTGTGTCGGCGGTTTGTGGGGAGTGGCGGCGACGTAATTTGCCAAACCATAACGCGGAAGATTCAACGCGTTAATGGTGGCGACCACGTTGGGCGCGTAGAATCGGGCGTATTGATCGTTGGGATTCTTTTCGTCGATTTTGAACGTGACCGTTTTCGGCACGCGCTCTGGAAAATACGACCGGCTGCCATCCTCAAAAGTCAGGAATTTACGGCCAGTCACCGGATCGTGCGTGGCATAATTCTCCTGAATGAAACTCCGGGTGCGCCGCACCATGTAGAGCCGCATTAATTCGCGCCAGTCGTCCGTGTATTCGCTTTTCTCAAACGCGGCGAGCGAGCGCACCGGGCATTGATGGCGGCGGAGAAATTCCGTTTCGCCGATGTCCTTCAGGAGCCGTTCAGGGCGGATGCCAAGGTCCTTGTCCTCAGCCACGAACAGACGAAGCTGGTTGGACAAGTCCAGATAGGTTTTGTTGTACGGAGTCGCCGAGAGCAGGATGCACTTGCTCTCGTTTTCCTGAATGTACTCCTGAATGGCGCGGTATTTTTTCCCGCTGCGATTGCGAAGATTGTGGCTTTCGTCAATCAACACGACCCGGTAGCGGCGCAGATCAGGCAATTCCCGGATGGCTTTTGTGACGGACAGGACTTTGGCAAGCAGGCGGTATTCGGAAACGTAGTCTTCCCACATCTTTACCAGATTCTTCGGGCAGAGGATGAGCGTTTCAGTGAAATGGTCGTCTTGAAATATCTTCGCCAGCGCCGTCGCCATGAGGGTTTTCCCCAATCCGACCACGTCGCCGATGAGCACGCCGTTGCGTTTGTTGAGATGGTGCGCGGCGATCTTGACGGCGGCGACCTGGTAATCGAAAAGGCGGTTTCCAAATACCGGCGGGATGCGAAATTCAGACAGTCCGGCGCGCGCTTCCTGCGCAAGATGATACGCCATCTTGACGTAAATGTGATACGGTGGAAGGGATGCTTCGGACGCCCAGCTTTCCTCAATGGTCTGAATCAGTTCCTTGGTGATGTCCACGCACCAGTTGTCCTTCCAACGGTCTTCGAACCACACGGCCAATTTTTTGGCGGCGTCATGGTCGAGTACATCCACATTCAGTTCGCCCTGATGCGACAGGCCGGCGAGCGTTAGATTGCTGCTGCCGAGATAGCCGACAATGGGGCTGTCATGGTCAGGACGGAAGCAGAGGTAAAGCTTGGCATGAAGGGTGTGGCGGAGGAAGAGTTTGACGACAAGTTGCCCAGCCTTGAGTTGGGCGGCGAGGCGTCGCAGGCCGCTTTCATCCGAGTTCGTGGGAATCCCAAACGTCAACTGATGGCGAAACTCCTCCGCGAGTTTCTTTTTGAGCCGGAGGGCGGTTTTGTTGTCGAGTTGCTCGTGACCTTGAGCGAGCGAGAGCGCGGCGCGCAGTTCGTCTTGCGGCAACCGCTGCATTCCGACGAGCAGCCGGCATTGCCGCCCCGTGCCGCCCGGCCATTTCGCAATCTGCTCGTCAATCGCCTTCCAGCCGCGCAGGTTGAAATAACCGACGCAAAAGTCGGCCCGTGCGGAGACGAGAAGGGTGTGCTCCAACGCAGGGAGCAAATCGGCTTCGATGTTGTCGAAGATTCGAGGCATGGCTGTTCGCTCGCGCGCGAATCAGCCCTGTCGGGATGGCGTGTCCTCCGTGGGTTCTTTCCCGGTGCCTGAAAACAGAAGGGACGTGTTTACACACGCCCCATCACAGGCACCGCTAAGAGCCCACAGAGGAGCGCTTTCAACACGCCCCTGGTGGGGCGTGCATCAAGCGTGTCCTCTGTGTCGAAATTTAGCGGTTTCGTGACGGACAGCAGCCGAAGCTACGCGAATTATTTTGTAATAAATTAGTTAATCGTCATTTTTTGTTTCTCTGAATGCAGGGGAATTTACCCATAACAGTCTCCTGGCTACAAGCTCGATTCGTTGAAATCCAACGATTCATTTTGGCCTGGAATCGGCAACTTGTGGGCACGGTGGAAGGTGAATCCAAGCCGCCGATGAGTCGCCAGAAGCAGCTTCTAACGACACATCGGCTGATTTGGGGCCTGACTTCGCCAATTAAAGCCGGTTCCACCCCGCTCCTTTCCAGCACCGCCATTGACCAGCGCCACCGGCCGCGCCTCCATGCCGCGCCGTTCCACCGTCTCAAATCGTCGAAGACAGGCTTTTCCCCCGCGTCCTGAGAGCGACGGCTTTCGCTCCGATTCCGCGCCCCGCTTCCCTTCCGCTCCGCTCCGCAAAACCGCCGCACTCATTCCGCCCCCGATTCGAGCTTGTCACTCAGCCTGAAAAGCCCTCCGTTCCGCTCACTCGCCTATCTGCTCCGGCTACGATGCTCGGTCTCGCTCCGCTCGCTCTGCGCGTCTGGGCCTCCGCAAATGGGCGACCCCTCCACCCCGGGCCTTTCAGTCTGAGAGACGAGAAATCGCGCCCCCCGCGTGTTCCCCTTTTTCGCCCCATTGCCCCACCCTGTCGCCAAGACTTGCCGGCTTTGGCTTCCCCTTGAAAGACTACGCCGCCAAACCCGGCAAGACTTGGCTCCCCTATTGAGCCTCCCTTGATGAATTTCCAAACCCGCCGCTCCACTCCGCTCCTTGGTCCGTCCGCTCCGCGACCCTTTCCCCTACGCGGGCGGCCAGCCCAAACGCTCGGTTCCGCTCACGGCTTTGGAAATTCACAAGCGAGCGAGGAATCCTGATTACGCGCGGCCGCCATGCTTCATGCCCGCCCATCACCCGGCATGAAGCCCGCCAGCCGCGCCGCTCCGCGATAGCGTGAGCCAATTACCCTTCTGCCCGCCTCATTCAGGTTGTTTTCTACGCCTTTTTTTTCGCACGCCATCACCCCGCCATTTGCTGCTCGCTTGTCCGACACCGAGCCGACTTTAGGAGCGAGATCAAAAACCGCGCCAGCGTCTCCCTTTTGCCGTTTCGCCACTGTCACGGTTTTAGCTTTCGCTGGGTTTTCAATGCGCTCCGCGCGCGGCATCGCTGTCTCCCAAACAGGTGAAGCGAGCAGCAAACGGCAGGGTGACGGACAGCGGTTTCAAAAAAAAAGCTATGAAAACAACAAATCTGAAAATTGAAGCGTCAGCATCGGCGAATGTCCGGCCATCGTCGGTTTCAAAATCAGGGAATTCAGGCCAACTGCAAAGACTTGATTTTCAGAAACGGGAAGCGAACCGCCGCTTGCCCACCACCGAGGTTTTAAACCTCTTGGAGAGGGAAGCGCCCCTGCTTTTCCGGCTGGCGCAGATTGTCGGAAATTGGGTTTGGATTCAATTCCCGGAGAAACAGCCCCGCGAGATTACATCCATGCTGGCGCAGATCGGTTTCCATTGGAATAAGAACCGCCAGGTTTGGCAGCACCCTTGCGGCGTCTTTTGCGACCAAGCCGCCGACTATGACCCCCGCAAACGTTACGGCAGCCACGCCGCCGCCGCATAAGGAGGAATCACCATGAAACGCAATAAACGTTCTTTCAACGACCCGGCGCAGACCGAGCTTTTCGCCGTTGTCTGGATGCCTTACCAGCATCCATTCCGGCTTTGTGCAGGCGATGTCATCCGCTTCGATAACCGGCTTTGCCGTGTCATCCGCGTGAATGATTGCGCGGCGGTCATCATTATGAACCGGAAATATCGGGAGTTCAAAACCCGCTTTGACAAGCCCGTCAGTTTCCAGCCGCCGCCCGCCATGTTCCGAATTTCGCCCCACTCCGAAGTTGAAATCCTTAACTGCAAAAGACCATGAGACGAACCCGCCGCCGTATGCCCATCCCGCAGCATGAATTTTTGTTCACCGTAGAAACGTTTCGGCTGTTTTCCGAATCCGGGCTGGACGGTGAACGCCTCACCCGCGAACAAACCGAGGCGGAACGATCCCGCCGCGCCGCCGAAGCCGCACAGCCAAAACTATTTGCCACAATTCAACCCCAAGAAACCTATGACTGAAAATGACACCCCCACCCGACCGCAACCGGACGCCGAGCCATTCGGCCCGGTGATCTATTCTTACACCCGCTCGCAGGCCGTCGCCGACGGCCAACAGGTTGAGGTTACGAAAATCGCACAGGAAGCCGGAATCCGCTTCCCGGTTTTTCTCACCCGCGCCGTTTATGATGTTTATGTGACCGTGCCGCCGGACGTGACCGGCCAGGACGAAGCTGGCCGGCTCTGGGACCTGGTTTGGATGCTGAGATTTGCCATCCACCGCGCCCGGCCCGGAGTTGAGCGCATCCCTGTTGCGTTCTATGTCCGCAACAACAACCGCGCCGCTCGCCTGGTGAAACTCATCGCCACCTGTGGCCCGCTGGATATTAACGACCCCCAACCCGCCATCACCATCCTTATGCCGGGGGAGGATTGACCGCCCGGAGAAATTCACACGGCTGGACTGGCAGCGGTTCAGCCGTTTTTCTGTCGTTGGGGACTCGCGCCGTCCCCAAACCCCGGCGCTGGGCTTCACGCCAGCCCAGGCCCGCGCCAGAGGTCAAGACCTCATGGACTCCAATTCCGCTCGCGCTGGCCTTTACGCTCCGCGCCCTTTCCGGCGGGCCGGAAAGGATTTCAGTTTTAACTCGCCAATTTGCCGGATTATGATAACTTCGCATCAACGCGCAAGGTCGGGAAATGACGTTGGCACTTGCATCAATTTGCATCAGCGTTTGGTTATCATCATGCCTTTTGATGCGGAGATGGTGGAAGATATGCCGTTTGCAATGCACTATGATTGGGCAATTTAACGAATTATGAACATTTTGAGACAGGATTCGATTCCCTTCACCCGCTCCATTGATTATCAAGCGCTTACGAATGAGTGCAGTAAGTGTGCAGTAAGGTGACCCCAAAAAACAAATCTCTTTTCTCCGGGATTATGCACTTCACAAGTTTCGTCCCGAATTGAGCCTGTCCGATAATCCTTGAAGGGAATTTGCAGGTCTGGTTTCATAAAATCCATGATAACCTTATGGATTTTCGTTCCGGTTGTGGTTTGTCTGATATTCATACGCTTGACATGTTCCTGTTGTGCCGAGCGCCAGACGCAACCTCACGAGTTCAGTTGCACCAAAAAGCGCGAAGCGTTTGAGCGATGGCACGACCACCAAATTGAGCAGCTTGGAACAGCGAGTAATACGTTGTTCGCATTGGCCTCGGCTGCCTTTGGATACAGTCTTACCCTCCTGGGGGACAGCAATTCATCTCTTGTGCGCAACCATACTGTGTGTTTTCTCCTTTTCACGTCTGCCTTTGCTGTATCCTTAATCTTGGGTCTGTTGTCCATCGCAATTGTCATCAATTTGCAAAAAAACCTTGACAGGCAGGGTTTTTCTCTGGCATTCTGCAAGTTATGCCAACCAAATGCCTTGTCCCCATTCGTGCCACCCCCCGTTTCGGTTCATGTCCCGGTTTGAGCCTCTGCCGCTCCCCGCTCGGCTCAGGCCGGCGACGCTGGCGCGCGAGTCTCATGCTGGCGGGCACCGTTTTTGCCTGGCTGGCCGGCGTCGCCGGCAGCCACGCCGCCAGCATGAGCGCGGGGCCGCAGATGAGCGTGGCGCGGATGAATCAATACACTGTACAGTTGCCGGATGGCCGGGTGGCGCTGCTGGGAGGCCACGGGACTGGGTTTGTCTCGCTCAATTCCATGGACCTGTGGAGCCCCGCCAGCAACAGTTTCACCGGCGTGGCCTTGCCCTTCGCCTATGACGGCGGGGCGCTGGTCCGCCTGTCCAACGGGAGTTATTTGATGGCGGGCGGGGCGGCGGATGAGGGCGTGGCCCCAGGGTATGCCACGGCGCAGATCCTGGACGCCGCGAGCGGGACGGTCACGACGACCGGCACCACCATGGTGCATCCGCGCATGCAGTGCAACGGCACGCAGTTGGCCGGCGGCAAGGCGTTGATCGTCGGTGGATGGTACGACAATACTAGCGCCACGTACGGCGAAATCTTCGATCCGGCCAGCAAGGGTTTTTCGGCCACCGGCCCGCTCAACACGCCACGTTCCATGCCCTTGGTTTATCCGACGGCGGATGGCAAAGCCGTGGTCTTCGGCGGCCTCGGTGTCTATGGCGGCGCCAATATTCCCTCCGTGGAACTCTACGATCCCGCCAACAACGGCTTTTCTGTCCTGGCCGCGTCGGCGATTACCGGCGACACGAGCTGGGCGTATGGCAACACCTGGTACGGGCAAAGCTCAGACCAAAGCAAGACCGCCGATGGGCGCTATGTGTTCCTGATGTCCCGCGCGGTGATCAGCGGGACAGAGTATGCCCTGGGGTTGTTCGATCCAGCAGCCAAGCAGTTTTCCAAACTGGCCCTGACGGCGGCGTTTTGGAACGGTTACTGGGTCTGGCCGCCCGTGGTGGACGCCGCCAACAACCGCGTTTTGTTCCTCGTGGGCGCCAACCAGAACAACGGCGCCAACCTGACCTTCCAAGTCTTCCAAGCGGACTTGGCAACCGGCCAAGCCCAGGCGCTTTCCGATTGGATGAGCGTGACCAATTACTATCCTGGCTGCGCCGGGATCACCCTGCTGCAAGACGGGCGGTTGTTCGTCACCGGCGGCTCCTCCCGTGTGGATTACAACTTCAATTTCGACCCGGTGCGGAACACCTTTTTCCTCAGCGGGCTGACCCCGCCGGTCCAGATCCAGTCAGTGGTCGTCTCCGGGAAACTCCTCTCGCTGACCTTGAGTGGGGTGGCGGGAGTCACTTGCGACATTCAGACCCTGGCCGGCCTTGGCACGAGCAACGCCTGGCAGACTCTCGGCAGCCTGACCTTGACGAACGCGATCCAAACGTGGTCCGACTCCGCGCCCGCCACCAATTTCAGCCGGTTCTACCGATTGCAGACGCCGTAGCCCGGGAAACAGCGGAAGGAGTCAAATAGAACGCTGTCAGAATTCTCCGTTTTGATCGAAGCAATCCGTGGTTAACCTCCTTTGGTTGCGGTTGGCCGCGTTGTCCATCTTTATAAACGGGTCAGTCCCACATAATCGCATATTATAGCCGGCAACAAAGAGCAGAAGACGAAAACGGGTCCCTCGGATTGACAACTTGTTCATGCTTTGCCGCTCTTTCTTCCAGACAGCAATTGGGCCGAATACGCCGTTGTCCCCTTCCCAAGGCAAAAGCTGAAAGCTGAAATCGGGAAATTGGGAAATCTGACCTCTGACCTCATCTGTCAGTTTTTTCAGCCTTTTCCGATCCGTGCAATCCTGCCATCCGTGGTTCAATTCCCTTTGTTGCGACTGACGCAGGCATTTTGAACAGGAGCGCACGGAGTGAACAGAGAACGGAAAAGCTCCGTTGCCTCTGCGCCCGCCTGTTCAAAACCCACCGGCAGGTGCTTCTGGCCAACCACACCCCAATTTCGGCCCGGCTTTTGTTCCATCACGTAAACGGGTCAGTCCCACATAATCGCATATTATAGCCGGCAACAAAGAGCAGAAGACGAAAACGGGTCACACGGATTGATAACTTGTTCATGCTTTACTGCTCTTTCTTCCAGACAGCAATTGGGCCAAATACGCCATTGTCCCCTTCCCAAGGCAAAAGCTGAAAGCTGAAATCGGGAAATTGGGAAATCTGACCTCTGACCTCATCTGTCAGTTTTTTCAGCCTTTGCCGATCCGTGCAATCCTGCCATCCGTGGTTCAATTCCCTTTGTTGCGACTGACGCAGGCATTTTGAACAGGAGCGCACGGAGTGAACAGAGAACGGAAAAGCTCC
>Ga0182027_10012093_pt1 | contig 12145 bp, 9 predicted proteins | sample 712E1DmetaG_FD_121300 | JGI IMG/M metagenome (GOLD analysis project Ga0182027, IMG submission 121300) | Permafrost microbial communities from Stordalen Mire, Sweden - 712E1D metaG (Illumina Assembly) | ecosystem: Environmental > Terrestrial > Soil > Wetlands > Permafrost | place: Sweden...
ACTCTTCTGGAAAAAACCATGGGTAGCCATTGTATTTACCCTGATATTGCTCTCTTTAGCCGGAATACCCCTGACAGCAGGTTTTATTGGTAAGTTTTATATTGTGCTGGCAGGTGTAAAATCGGGCCTATGGATTTTGGTAATCAGCCTTATTGTTAACTCGGTAATAAGTTTGTATTATTATCTCAGGGTAATTGTAATTATGTTTTCTGCTTCGGATCAGGAACCACTTCCTGCAGTACCATTGCTAGGTAATTTTGTTCTTGGTACCATCGCTATTAGCATCCTTCTGATTGGTATTTTACCGGGTTGGCTGATTGATTTGATTAGCGTTAATTCGGGATTCTGATTTACAATTTACGAAGTACGATTTACGATTTACGATTTTGGATTTACCTGGAATTTGAGACTTTGGAATTTACCTATCTCCCTCATCCTCAATTTCTTTGTTTGGAACCTGTGTTTCCAGGCTGCTTAGTATTGAACTTATTTCAATTTCAGTGCTGGCAAGTTTTTCCCTGCAAAGTTTAATCAGAAATGAAGCACGTTTCACTTTCTCCGAAAGTTCATCAATCGATATTTCTGAACTTTCCATCTGGTTTACCAGGTTTTCCAATTCTGTTATGGCTTGCGTATAGCCTGGCTTTTTCTCTTTATTGTCCATCTTTTTTTTGTATTATTTTTTCAACTCTACTTTTTATATTGCCTGATGATAATTCGGTTGATATGGTGTCATTGTCGTTTAACATCGATACATCCTTTATTATTTTCCCATTCAGGGTTGTGATACTATATCCTCTTTTAAGCACATTCTCAGGATTTAACATCGTTATTTTCTCTTCAAAAAAATGAATATGCTGCTTTGTATTAGTAATTGAATTACCAAATTGCATCACCAGATATTTCTGCAGGTTGTCCATTTCTGTATTTGCCTTTGAAAGATAAAACTTTTTACCGGCACTGATTTTCACAATACAACCCGTTAATTGTTGCAAACTGTTATTCAGATGTTTACCGGCATTTTTCACCAACGAAGTCCTGAAACTGTTTAATATTCCTTCATTTTGCCTGATGTAAGGCATTGAATTGGATTTGATAACCCTGATCAATTCGTTTATTCGGTTGGTTTCAGCGAGTAGTATCTTTTCAGTAATGATGTGTAATCTCGACTGAGCATTATTGATGCTTTCTTCAAAAGCCACAAAATGACTTAAGATGTAATAAGCTACATCGGTTGGAGTAATATTGCTGTGGTGAGCCACCATTTCTACCACCGTATCATTGGTTGAATGGCCGATACCGGTAATTACTGGAATCGGAAACAATGCGACCTCCTTTGCCAGGCGATAATTGTTGTAACAGTTCAGATCGAGTTCATCGCCTCCTCCCCTTATAATTAACACAGCATCATAGTTTTTGATATTATGTTTTATTGCCGATAACTGATGCGTTATAGAGGATACGGCTGAATCACCCTGCAGGGCAGCCGGAAACAGCTTGTACAAAATTCTGAACTTAGCGGAATAAGCATTGATGATGGTCATAAAATCCTTAAACCCTTTGCCTGTTTCGGCCGAAATAATGGCAAGCGATTTTGGCAATAATGGAAATGCAACTTCTTTGTTCTTATTGAAAATCCCTTCAGATTTTAACTGCGCAATTGACTTCTGCTTTTCGATGGCCAGCACTCCAAGTGTAAAAACCGGGTCGATGTTGATGATCTGCAACTGCAAGCCATAAATTGGGGCATACCTGACCTTTGCTTCAAATAGAACCGACATGCCGTCTCTCAGCGATTGTTTCGTGACGTCAGAAAACTGCTTGTTAATTCTGTAAAAATCATTTTCCCAGATCACCCCGTTTATTTTTGCCCTGATGCTGTTATCAGCCTTTTCAATCAACTCAGGAAAGCATCTGTTTGTTTGAATCTGATAATTGAGTTTGGCTATTTCGGCTTTGATCCAGTAAGTTTGACTGAATGAACTATTTATTACCGATCTGATCATTTCGGTTATTTGTGATAGTGTGTAATAGTTCATTGGAAAAGTGTATTGAATTATTTTTTCTGAGGATGAATCAGGTATCAAATTTATCAAATTTAGTCATGGAAGAGTCTATCTGATTTGGAATTCATTGTAAAATTATATAGAATTCAAACGTCTGAAAAATTAAAGTGGAAATTCAGGTTTATTCTCAATTTATGCGACAGTATGACCTGAAATATAAATTTAGATATTGTATTAATAATAAATTAATTGGATATATTTGGATTAGCATTCCATATTTATCCATATTTTTGCAGCATGATAGTCAGAGAAGCACAAATAAAACTGGAACAATTAAGTAATACTTTCAAAGCCATTGCTATTGTTGGACCCAGACAATCGGGAAAAACCACCCTCGTTAAAGCAATGTTTAATAAGAAACCTTATTATTCTTTAGAGAATCCTGATTTAAGGAATTTTGCAATAAATGATCCTCGTGGGTTTTTAGAAACAATAGAAAATGGCGCAATACTTGACGAAATACAACGTACACCCCAATTGTTTTCATACTTGCAGGAAGTTATTGATAACACAACCGAGAAAGGGAAATATATTCTTACCGGTTCAAATAATTTTCTATTGCAACAAAATATTTCGCAAACATTAGCTGGTAGAGTCGGATATTTTAACCTCCTGCCATTTTCTGTAAAAGAATTAATAGATTCAAAATTGATTCCCGATACTGATGAAGAATTATTATTTAAAGGATTTTATCCTCCTATTTATGACCAGAAGATTGAACCTGCTGATTGGCTTCCAAATTATATACGAACCTATATTGAAAGAGATGTCCGGCAAATAAAAAATATTTCCGATTTATGGCTTTTCGAAAAATTTATGCGGTTATTAGCAGGGAGAACTGCTCAGGAATTAAATTACAGCTCATTATCAGTTGAAGTTGGAGTCGATATTAAAACGATACAAGCCTGGATAGGGATTTTAGAAAGTAGTTTTATTATTTATTTATTAAAGCCACATTACAATAACTTCAATAAAATTATTGTAAAAAGACCAAAAATTTATTTTTATGATACTGCTTTGGTTTGCTCTTTACTTGGAATAACAAAATGGGAGCAATTGGTTTATTATCCATTTAAAGGGGCTTTGTTTGAAACAATGGTTGTTACCGAAATGGTAAAGAAAAGAACCAATGCCGGCAAACAGGTTAATCTGTATTACTGGAGAGACAAAACAGGTCATGAAATTGATTTGATAACAGATGAACCAGAATCGATAATTCCTATCGAAATCAAATCAGGTAAAACAATTAATTACGATTTCTTTAAAAACCTAAAATATTGGAATACCCTGAGCAAGGGTATTAACTCGGTTTTGCTTTACGGAGGTGAATTCGAGCAGAAAAGAACAGATGGTACTCTGGTTACAAACTGGCGAAATATCGCTGAAATGACTTTTTAAGAAAATCATCGTAAAAAGCACATTATCAAATTAATCCTAATCTGCATTTGTGATAACCACATCCGGACATCATCCCGTTATTTGGCGTGGAAATTGTTTAATAAAACTACTTTGAAATAATTGTATATCAGTTGATTTTACCTGAAAGTATTGTATTTTATATACTTTCTTATCATTTAGAAAAAATAACTATATTTGTAATTAGTTTGATTTTCATATTCAAATTATTGAAAATAAAGTCACATTGTAACTAAAAACCTATTTTCACAAAAAACTTTTATGATGTATCTTGACAAAAAGTCGGTAAAGGGAATTTATGACAAACTAAGCAGCCAGGTTGCTGCTGTAAAAAAAGTGTTGAACAGGCCACTCACACTAACTGAGAAAATTCTTTTCGCACATCTCAGTGAACCTGTTATTCATGATTACAAGAGAGGAACCGACTATGTAGATTTTGATCCCGACAGAGTAACCATGCAGGATGCCACAGCTCAAATGGCATTGCTTCAGTTTATTAATTCAGGAAAAACAAGAACGGCAGTACCTACTACGGTTCATTGCGATCACCTGATCCAGGCCCATATTAACTCTAAAACAGACCTCGGTACTGCAATGCAACAAAACAAGGAAGTGTATGATTTTCTGGAATCAGCTTCACAAAAATACGGAATTGGATTCTGGAAGCCGGGAGCAGGTATCATCCACCAGGTAATACTTGAAAACTATGCTTTTCCGGGAAGTATGATGATTGGCACTGACTCCCACACGGTTAATGCAGGTGGACTTGGCATGATTGCCATTGGTGTTGGTGGTGCCGATGCGGTGGATGTGATGGCAGGAATGCCCTGGGAACTTAAAATGCCCAAAATTATTGGCGTTAAACTCACAGGGAAAATGAACGGTTGGACAAGTCCGAAAGATATTATTCTGAAACTTGCCGGTATACTTACCGTTGATGGTGGCACCAATTCAATTATTGAATATTTTGGCGATGGTGCAAGCACTGTTTCATGCACAGGGAAAGCCACTATTTGCAATATGGGTGCTGAAGTAGGCGCAACAACTTCAGTTTTTCCTTACGATGCCAGCATGTTCAAATACCTTGTTGAAACAGGAAGATCGGAAGTTGCCGAAATGGCAGAAACCTATAAGTTAGACCTGAGTGCTGATGATGACATTGCTTTACATCCTGAAAAGTACTTCGACCGCCTCATCGAAATCAACCTGTCGGAGTTGGAGCCATATGTAAATGGTCCTTATACGCCTGATGCAGCTTACCCCGTTTCAGAATTTGTAAAAATTGTCAGGGATAAGGGTTATCCCGAAAAGCTTGAGGTTGGGCTGATAGGATCTTGTACAAATTCATCCTACGAAGATCTAAGCCGTGCAGCATCTGTTGCACAACAAGCCATTGATAAGGAGCTTATGGTCAATACTGAATTCATTGTAACTCCCGGATCTGAACTCATCCGTTTTACCTGTGAACGGGATGGGATACTGGACAAATTTGAAAAAATTGGCGGTGTAATTATGGCAAATGCCTGCGGACCTTGTATCGGACAATGGCAACGTCACAATAATCCCGATGTACCCAATTCAATTATTACCTCCTTTAACAGGAATTTTGCAAAAAGGAACGACGGAAATCCAAAGACACATTCTTTTGTCGCATCTCCCGAAATAGTGACTGCTTTTGCAATTGCTGGCAATCTCACATTTAATCCGCTGAAAGATTCGTTGATCAATAAAAATGGTGAAAGTGTAAAACTCGATCCACCGACAGGTATGGAACTGCCACCCCTGGGATTCGCTGTTGAAGATGCCGGCTACATCTCCCCTGCTGATCACAGCGATTCGGTGAGCGTAATCGTTTCACCCGGTTCAGAAAGACTGCAGATTCTTGACCCGTTTAAACCATGGAATGGTAAAGACTTTACATCGCTCCGACTGCTTATTAAAGTGAAGGGAAAATGTACAACCGATCATATTTCAATGGCCGGGTCATGGTTAAAATTCAGGGGACATCTTGATAATATTTCCAATAACATGTTGATGGGTGCTGTTAATGCCTTCAATGACAAGGCCGACACAGTAAAGAACCTGATTACAGGTGAATATGGCAAAGTATCGGATACGGCAAGGTATTACAAAAAAAACGGAATTCAATCCATCGTAATTGCTGAAGAAAATTATGGGGAAGGCTCCTCAAGGGAACATGCTGCTATGGAACCGCGGCACCTTGATGTTAGGGTGATTATAGCTAAGTCGTTTGCCCGTATTCATGAAACAAATCTTAAAAAGCAGGGAATGCTAGCACTCACATTCATCAATAAGGGCGATTACGACAGGATAAAAGAAGATGATAATTTTGATATAGTGGGACTGACTGATTTTGTCCCCGGAAAACCATTAGAAGTGATCGTAAAACATAAGGATGGCACTTCAGAAAAAATTTTCGCAAACCATACCTATAATAGTTTTCAGATTGGATGGTTTAAAGCCGGATCAGCATTGAATATTATCCGGGGAAAAAGTTTATAAAAGAAAATAAATAAATCAAATGGAAAAAATAAAGGTTGACAAACCCGTTGTTGAACTGGATGGAGATGAGATGACAAAGGTTATCTGGTTATTCATTAAAGAAAAACTGATCTTGCCTTACCTGGATATTGATCTCAGATACTTTGACCTGAGTATTCAGAACCGCGACCTTACTGAAGACAAGATAACTGAAGAAGCGGCCAAAGCCATCTTGTTATATGGTGTTGGTGTAAAATGTGCCACCATAACACCTGATGAACTAAGGATGAAGGAATTTAACCTTACCAGGATGTGGAAATCGCCCAATGGAACAATCAGGAATATTTTAGGGGGCACGGTTTTCCGTGAACCTATCATGATTAAAAATGTTCCAAAACTAGTCCCCAGCTGGACCAAACCCATTATTATCGGACGACATGCCTTTGGCGATCAGTACATGGCCACCGAAATGCTGATATCTGGTAGTGGCAGGCTTTCTCTTACATTTACCAATCATAATGGCGAATCACAATCGTTTAATGTATATAATTTTGTTGGCGATGGTGTGGCAATGGCTATGTATAATACCGATGAATCGATATACGGCTTTGCCCGTGCCTGCATGAACCAGGCTATCCTGAAAAAAATGCCACTTTATCTGTCTACAAAAAATACCATCCTGAAAAAATACGATGGCCGGTTCAAGGATATTTTTGAAGAGGTATATGAGAACGAATTTAAAAAAACATTCGAAAATCTGGGGATCACCTATGAACACAGGTTAATCGACGATATGGTTGCTTCAGCTTTGAAACTGGATGGAGGATTTGTATGGGCATGTAAAAATTACGATGGCGATGTTCAGTCGGATACCATAGCCCAGGGTTTCGGATCACTGGGATTAATGACATCCACCCTGATCACTCCCGACGGGAAAACCATGGAAGCAGAGGCAGCACATGGCACCATTACACGTCATTACAGGTTGCATCAGAAAGGAGAACCCACTTCAACAAACCCGCTGGCTTCCATATTTGCCTGGACACGCGGACTGGCTTTTCGCGGAAAGTTGGATAACAACCAGAAACTGATTGATTTTGCAAATACGTTGGAGGATGTTTGTATCAAGACCGTAGAAAATGGCAGTATGACTAAGGACCTGGCCCTTTTGGTGTTTGGAAATGAAATGAAAGCCGAGAATTATCTTCATACCGAAGAATTCCTGAACAAAATAAGTGAACAGCTGAAAATACGAATAGACCATAATCAGAATGGAAGTTAAAAATGTATTGGTTTGTGGTACATAAATTGAAGTTACGAACTGAAAAATAATTTGAATTAATAATAAATTTAACAAGGGCCCAATGGAACAAAATTTTATCGACATTTTAGCTGAAAAGATTCGCAGATCCAGTGATATAGAACCTCAATTATTTGAAAAATACCAGGTAAAGCGTGGTCTGAGAAATGCTGATGAATCGGGTGTTCTGGTTGGTCTGACCAATATCTGCGAAGTTGTAGGTTTCGAAAGAAAAGAAGGTTTGATTATTCCTGTTGAAGGAAGATTAATATACAGGGGGATCGACATTAATGAAATTACAGCCGGATTCCTGAAAGACAAAAGGCAGGGTTTTGAGGAAACGATCTATTTGTTGTTTACCGGTGAATTGCCAGAGTGGAAAAAGCTAGATGAGTTTTCTACAATTTTAGCCTGCCACCGTGATCTGCCGATGGACTTTATCAAAACAAACATGATCCCGAACAGGGGAACAGATATCATGAATATGCTGGCTCGTAATGTATTATTTCTCTATACATTTGATAAAAAAGCAGAAGATACAACCCAGACCAACCTGGTGGAACAGTCTTTAAGTCTGATTGCCCGCTTCCCTGTGATTGTTGCATATTCATACCATGGCATGATGCATGCCAGCTTCAGGAAAACATTGTATATCAGGCATCCTGAACTCCGGTTAAGCACTGCAGAAAACTTTCTTTACATGCTCAAGGGCGAGGAAAATTATACCCAACTTGATGCAGATATCCTGGATCTTTGCCTGGTACTCCATGCTGAACACGGTGGCGGGAATAATTCTTCATTTACTGCCAGGGTAACCAGTTCAACCGGAACTGACACTTATTCATCCATGGCATCTGCTATAGCTTCATTAAAAGGCCCTTTTCACGGCGGAGCTAATCTCAGGGTGCTGGATATGATGGAAAATATCAAGGAGAATATCAAAGAATGGTCAAACGAGAAAGAAGTACTGGCATACCTGATAAAAATTCTAAAAAAGGAAGCTCACAACCGTACCGGTAAAATTTACGGCACTGGCCATGCAGTGTACACGATTTCTGACCCTAGGACCATCCTGCTAAAGCAAAAGGCACGGGAGCTGGCCAGGGAAAAAGGCAAACTTGAGGAATTTGAATTGTACTCGCTTGTAGAAAAACTTGCCCCTGTTGCATTCCAGGAGTTTAAAGGCGGAAATTCGAAAGTGCTTTGTGCAAATGTCGACTTTTATTCAGGTTTTGTTTATGCATGTATCGGCATACCTAAGGAAGTTTTTACCCCTTTGTTTGCAATTGCAAGAGTAGCCGGATGGGCTGCTCACAGACTCGAAGAACTTAACTTTGCCGCAAGACGTGTTATTCGGCCGAGCTATAAATACGTTGGCCCCCTCAACGACTATATACCTATTGACCAAAGATAAAATATTCTCAACAGGTAAAAGTTGTTAGGGTCACCTCCTTTGTTATTGTTATACGTTCTCCTTAGAATTTACAGATCATGAAAACAATGACTAAAAAATCATTTGATACCGTCAAATTCTTTCGCCAGATAAAAGAAAAACTGGCAGAAAAATTATCCACGATGACTCTGGAAGAACAAAAGGAATATTTACGTAAAGTGCGTGAAGGGAATATTAAAATAATCTGATTAGCCACATGTCTGATAGGCCCACAGGCTTTAAGAGCTTAATTTTGCAGCAAGACGGGTTATTCGGCCAAGCTATAAATACGTTGGTCCTATCAAAAGCTGTGTACCTATTGACCAGAGATAAATGAAAACCCTATTCAACTGAAATCAGCCTGGTTATTACCGATTTTTCGAAATAAATCTTCAGTAGTAAAACGCCATTGCTGCTATTCTGAAGTTGTATTTCGATTTGGCTGCTATTATTGGTCATAACAGTTTTGATTTCTTTCCCGGTAAGGTCAAGAATCTGTATTCCTTTTATTTCCAGCTCATCGGAACTGATATTTAAAACATGATTGGTCACCGGGTTCGGGTATATTTTTATCGACTGGTAAGATTGATTGCTGATACCGAGCAAACAGCTGTCAACTGTTATTTTGATACTGCTGTGTGCCTGACAACCAAGTTCGGTAACTGCTTCTAGTGACAGTTCTATTGTTTTTTCAGGTGCAAACTCGAGCCGGCTCCCATGCATGCTGTTGCTCCATGAGTATTCTTTAAAACCGCTGCTTGCTTCAAGCACGATTTTATTGCCCTTGCAAATTTTCGGTGGATCAGGATTTGTATTAATATGAATAGCTGGTAGTGCAGAATGATTAATAAAAATACTATCCCTGCAGTGATGTCCGGTTGAATCGATAACACCCACCCAGTACCAGCCCTGTGTTTTTGCCCATATCAGCCTGTCGTGCGATTTATTTGACCATTCATATGCCACATACCCTTTGGATGCTTCCAGGTGAATTGAATCGTGTTCACCGCATAAGGTGGTTTTTGGATAATGAATAATTCCTGAGCATTGACAGGTATCTTTAACAGTGATATGTACTGAATCCCGGTATGAGCAGTAATTTGAGTCAACAGCTTCCAGTAAAAACCACGTGGTGGCTTCAGGATAAATTTCAATTCTGTGACCACTAAGCTGTTTGCTCCATGAATAGGATAAAAACCCTGCGCTTGCTTCAAGTATTACTTTTCCACCCTTGCAAATAGTAAGTTGGGCTGGATTTGAATTTATTTCCAAATGCTTTTCAGGATACAAGCTGACCATAATGGAGTCTTTGAACATATTGCCATTAGAATCATTAGCTGTGCAGGTATACTTTCCGGCAGCACTGACCTGAATAATCCTGTCGTGTTTACCATTTGACCAGTAATAATTATGAAAGCCGTGCATTGCTTCCAGGCCAATTGTTTTTCCATGGCATATCGTATCATATCCATGGGGAGAAATCCTGAAATTCGACTGTGCGAAAGAAGTTGTTAACTGGGCAAATATGATTGCCGTAATCATTATTAATCGGGAAACATTAATCGTTGATTTCATAATTATTAATTTACCAGCTAAGGAATATTTTTTTCTATTGGACAAAAGTAGTGATTATTTAATTGAAGTGATGATTTTTCATTTTTTTAAGATTGGATTATGAATTAATGATTATAATTATTTTTCAGCTTCAACGCTACATTTAAAAATTTGACAATTTTGCCGGTCTGATATCCATTTCATAAGCCGGCATATGTTTGCCCTCAAAATTGTATTATTTATGCGAATAAAGGGTTGAAAAAATATAGCCACAAAGACACCAAGCCACTAAGTTACACTAAGCTGGAATGGTTTTCCTTAATGAATCTTTGTGCCTTTGAGCCTTGGTGGCAATTTTGTTTAATTCTTGTAATCTCAACCCTTGATTCGCATTATTTATAATTTATCCATAACCCTCATTTTTATATTATATTTGTTGAAGGTAGTTATACCTAGGAATTTTTGATTTTGAATAAATACTACAATATGTCATATCTGAATGAAACAGATCAACTGATATTTTCTGAACCGGATGTTCACTACGGCAATAAATTGGTAATAAAGGTTACTTCTGAGCTATATAAGGGATCGAAACATTTATTTTTCCGGTTCAAGTATAACAATGAGTTAAATGATTTGTGCAAATCGATTGGCGCAATTTGGAGCACATCTAATACAGGCTGGCATTTTGCCCATACAAATGAGAATTTCAGGATCATGTTTGATAACCTGAAACTTAAAGCATGGCTGGATATAGAAGATTTAAAAAAGGAGCGGGTACAGTCATTATTAAATAAGCAGGACAGGCTTGAAGAAGTAAAGCGAATAAAGGGGCAGTTGAATGAGATTCAGAAGGGACAGATTGTAACCATGTATAAATTTCTTAGAACAAGCAACTATTCAGAGCAAACTGCTGAAACTTATACCCATTTAATTTCGCTTATATTAGGCATGTATCACAAAACGGCAGAAGAACTTAACGCCGATGACATACGTAATTTTCAGTATGACTTCTGGATTAACAATAATTATTCATTATCAACTCAGCGACAGTTTGTTGGAGCATTAAAGATCTTTCTGGGATTATTTAAATCGGATATTGACATTGAGGCTATACCGCTTCCGAGAAGGGAGAAGCATTTACCCCAGGTATTATCGCAGGAAGAGGTATTAGAGCTGATACGTGTTACTGATAATATGAAGCATAAAGCAACATTTAGTTTATTATATGATGCAGGTTTAAGGATCAGTGAATTAATAAACCTGGAAATAAACGACATTGATTTTGACAGCCACCGGATACATATCAGGAATGCAAAAGGAAAGAAGGATCGTTATGTTGGTTTATCAAGAGTCCTGAGTATGATTTTATTAAATTATCTGAATGAGTACAAACCCAACCAATACTTATTAAACGGACAGGACAGCTTACAATACAGTGAAACGAGTATCAGGCAGGTTTTAAAGCTAAATGCAAGTAAGGCCGGGATTCGCAAGCGTGTTTATCCGCATATTTTAAGGCACTCATTTGCTACACATTTAATTGAGAATGGTGTAAATATCCGGTACATTCAAGAGTTGCTGGGTCATTCGCACATAGGCACCACTGAGATATACACTCATGTAGCGATGAGGAATTCTTTATGTGTAAAGAGTCCGTTAGACGGTATGGCCGATAAATTGGTTGATAACCGAACCGGAACTTCCTCTATAAACCTGCGGATATCCCATCAAAATGATAGTAATATGGACAAGTTAACTGGCGGATAAAACACGTTATGCCCCAGTGGGAAAAGGGTCACACCACTTTGACTTGCCAAAGTTAATGTTACCCCTGCTCTATTTTTAAAACAAATATTTATAGGTTTTAGAACT
>Ga0182027_10012095_pt1 | contig 12144 bp, 4 predicted proteins | sample 712E1DmetaG_FD_121300 | JGI IMG/M metagenome (GOLD analysis project Ga0182027, IMG submission 121300) | Permafrost microbial communities from Stordalen Mire, Sweden - 712E1D metaG (Illumina Assembly) | ecosystem: Environmental > Terrestrial > Soil > Wetlands > Permafrost | place: Sweden...
ACCACGGGCTGCTAAGATACTGAATAGTATAATGGCTGCGTTCGTATTTCGACGGGGATACATCGATGGCAATTACTGAAGGTCAAATAGCGCAGGTCGCAAAAGAGCTGAAGCCTCTCCGGGGCGGCGTGGATAACGACTACTTCGGCCTTCTTTTTCTGGAGCAAGAATTCAAACTTTCTCGGGATGAGGCTTGTGAGCAGATTGCTTACGGTGGCAAGGATTTTGGAATCGACGGCTATCATGTAGACCGACTGACGAGAAATTTACACATATTTCAGTTCAAATATTCGAAATCGGCGGATCAGTTCATCGGCTCTATGCAGCGGCTTATTACAGCAGGGCTGGCCCGTGTTTTCGACGCTAAGAGCCAGCAGGCCGAAAACCCTATTATTGCCGAGCTTAAGGCTAAGCTCTACGAGTTGCGTAACGTTATTGACAATGTGTACATCGAGTTTGTTTTTACCGGCGACCCCAAGAAGGCCGAAGAGAATGAGGCCCTCCAGAAGTTGCGGGAAGATATCCAAAGCCGCTCCTATCTTACGCAGGCTTACTTCGGTAGAGCGGTCCCCATCATCGTGCGCTTCCGTTCGACATTGAAACGGGGTAACTGGGGCGCATACACTCCCCTTTCGTTTGACCTAAGCATGTCAGGTGACCTTTCGTACGCAGGCCCTGATGGTCAAAAGATGCATGTGGGATTCGTCAAGCTGCGCGATCTGCACGGCATGTTCGTCGTGATGAAAGAGCGATTCCTCGACCGGAATATCCGGTCCCTTCTTTCTGGACGAAAGCCGGGTGAGGAAACTGCTGTGAATAGACGCCTTATCGATGCGTTTAAGGACATCACAATAAGGCGGAAAGTCGACCCGGTAGTCTTCGCGTTCAATCACAACGGCGTCACTCTTTTTGCTGAAATGATTGAGGGCTCGAACGGCCAATATCGAATCACCGAACCTCGGTTACTGAATGGGGCGCAAACCATCGGCTCTTTTGATGCGTTCATCAACTCTCATAAGACTGACGAAATACTTACCCAGAGCGCCGACAGGCTTGATGCGATTAGGGTAATGTGCAAGGTCATCGCGAATAGTGATCAGGATTTCGTCACCTCCGTCACCATCTGTAACAATCGACAGAATCCAGTTGCTCCTTGGAACCTGCGGGCAAACGATATGATTCAACTCCAACTGGCAAATCGATTTCGTGAGGACCTAAACCTGTTTTACGAGAGGCAGGAAAACGCTTTCGAGCATTTCAGCGACGAAGAGCTTCAGGAAAAGGGTTTGAAGACAGGTGAAAAGATCCAACTCGTTCGCCTAGCACAGACGTTTCTTGTGTCAGATGGTAGCATCGATAAACTCAGCCGGATGACCGAAGTGTTTGAGAGCGACACGTCGTACGAGCAGGTGTTTTCTCCCTCGAGGCTTGTCGCAGACTTCCGCTCCGTCTGCCTTTGCTACAAGCTTCAATTCAAATTAAGGCTCCTCGTAAAATCTATTGTGGAGCGGGGTCAAAATAGATATGCGTACATGCCGCGCGCCCGCCCACTTCTTTGGGCGCTGATGTGTCAAGCAATGATGAATCATCCTGAATTCGATCATTATGCTGAGACTTATGGTAGGGATCTTCGACATCCTAATGCACTTATGGAATGGTGGTTTGGACTTGCTGCTAATTCTTGCCGTTTGATTTTCCGAGATTTGGTTGACCTACCTGAGAATCGCGATCGTGTAAAAGATGGCAACTACAGTTTTCTAAAGACAAATGCCACTTTCATGCGGGCGATGGAAATCGGACGAAAGCGCCATAAATGGCTGCACCATCGGCTGAAGTAATCGGGAGCTTGCGACAACGTACGCCAATAGTGAACTTACCAGGATCGGCCAGGAGGGACTGGCGATGCACCAACCGCCTCTGGGGTCGAAGAGAATTAGGTCATTTTTGGTCGAAGGCGCATGAATCGGCAAAGGAAGGATCCGATGGTTAGAATCCTGCATACGGCGGATTGGCAACTCGGTAAGCAGTTCGAGAACCTGGGGGCACCGTCGGATAAGCTGGCCTTTCTTCGCCAGGGTCGCATTGATGTCGTCCGGCGGATTGGTCAACTCGCCATCGATCGCTCAGTGGACGCGATTTTAGTCGCTGGCGATGTGTTCGAGCGCAACGAGGTCGGTGACCTGCTCCTCCGCGAGGCTCTCGCCGCCATGCGACAGGTGAATATTCCGTGGCTTCTGTTGCCGGGCAATCACGATCCGGCTGGGCCCGCCAGCGTCTGGGATAGAGTCGAGAGGATCGAGTGCCCAGCGCATGTCCATCTTTTGCTTTCCACGGAGCCAATCCTTTTGGCAGGCGGTCGGCTGGCAGTATTGCCGGCCCCTCTGACTAGGAAGCACCAGTTTGCCGATCCGACAGAGAGCTTTGGTAAACAACTGACCAGCCCGACGGCAGTAAGAGTGGGTCTGGCGCATGGTTCTTTGCGGAATCGGCTTGTTCCGGCCGCAGAGCTGCACAATATGATTTCTGATACGCGCGCTGATGAGGGACGTTTGGATTACCTGGCGCTCGGCGATTGGCACAGTTGCAAAGAGGTGGCTCCGCGGACATATTACGCTGGTACTCCTGAGCCGGATGACTTCGATCAGGACTCCGGCGCCGTCTTGATTGTCGAACTCCGTGGTCCGGGCGTTGCCCCAGTGGTTGAAAGAGTCCCGGTCGGTCGTTATCGGTGGCACAGCCTGAGCGCTCAGCTCCAAAGCCCAGGAGCAATTGAACAACTCAGTGCGCATCTCGCGAGCATCACGCAGCCTCTGACGTCGGCAGTGGTTCATCTGGAGGTGCGCGGAGCGGTTAGCCTTTCTGAACGTGCGGCGATCGACGAAGAACTCGCCAACTTTGAAGCCAAAGTGCAGGTTCTGCGGGCTCGGACAATTGGCCTGGTTCCATCCCCGACAGAAGAGGACCTTAATGACTTAGGTCGCCAAGGGTTCGTGTCAATCGTAGTTGAGAGGTTACGAAACCTCGAAGGAGACGCGGCGAACCCAGACTCAGCGTTCGCCAGAGTGGCACTGCAAAGGCTCTATGTTGAACAGGTGCTTCGTGGGGGACAGCTATGAGAATCCGTGATATCGAGGTTCGGGATTTCCGCAAGCTCCGTCACGTGATGGTATCCGGTCTCAAAGATGGGGTGAACGTCGTCACAGGGGAGAACGAGACTGGCAAATCAACCTTGCTGGCGGCAGTGCAGGCCGCCTTGTTCCAACGGCATAACGTCACGGGCAAAATTCTGGATGAAATGCAGCCATTCGGTTGTGCCGTCCGGCCCCAGGTGAAGCTGGGCTTTGAAATCAATGACGGCATCTACCAACTACGGAAGACGTTCGGAGGCTCCGGTGGCTCCGCCGAGGTGATAGACCCTGGCGGCCTGAGGTTCTCCAACCACGACGCAGACCATAAGTTGGAAGAATTACTGAATTTTCAGGCGGCATCCAGGGGCGGCACCAAGTTTCAGGAGCTTGGAATTTGGCCCCTTTTCTGGGTCGAGCAGGGCACTACGTTTCAGGCATTGAATATAAATCCGGGCGTGAGGGCTACGGTGCAATCCAGTCTCCGGAAGGAAGTTGGCGACATTCTAGTGGGGGAGAACGGCAGTCGTCTTAAGAACCGTTTCGCCGACCTTTACGGCAGGTTCTATACAGCGAAGACTGGTCTTGCAACGGGCGAGCTAAGCGCAGCGAGGAAGGATCTCTTGGTGCTTGAGAAGCACCTCACTGACAAGCGATATGAACTGGCACAACTTGACCGCGAGGTCGCAGCACTTGAGGCTGTGATTGCGAGGCACGATAAGCTTATTGATCCGGTGTTGAGGGAGCGGCTGGAGAGGGCGAAGGCAGAAGCTCTCTCGGAGGCCCGCAACATGGAGGTTCTAGAACAACAGCGAAACAAGGCGGACAATGAGTTGCGGCTCAAGAATGCGCTCCTCAAGAATGCGCAAGGAGCTCAGCAGCAGCGCCTCCTCTTGGCAAATGAAGTATCTCGACTGGAGCAGCGGCTGTTGGATTGCGAGAAGGCCGATGGGGCGGCCGAGCGAGATCTTAAGAAGCGCGAAACCGAACTGCAGGCCGGCATCGAGCAACTGGATGCGGCACGGAGCGCAGTAAAGGTGGCGACCGGCCAACGAGTACAGACGAGCCGGGTACTCGAACTCGTCAAGCTGAGCGCCTCCTATGCCGTGATTTCCCAGCGTCTTACCGACGCCACTTCGGTAGCCGACAAGGAGGCTGACGCGAGAAAGATCGCAGTAGCGATCCGGGTTACCACGAACGATGTGAAACAGCTTCGGAAGCTAGAGCAGTCCTTATTCCAGGCGGAGGCGAACCTGAAGGCAGCCGCAACTCGAATCGACTTCGAGGTTCCCGACCCTTCAAAGTTAACCGTTAATGGTGGCCCCATCCCCCTGACACGAGAGATGCAGGTAACGGATGTGGTCACAATCTCGATTGAGGCAATCGGAGAAATCCGTGTAAGTCCGGGAGGCGAAGGTTTAGACGGCCGCCGCCAGCAGCATGTGACGGCGCAGGACGCGCTCACATCCGCCTTGGCGGAATTGGGGGTTCAGTCTGTTCAGTCGGCGCACGAGCTTGACCAGAGTCGCAGGGACGCTGAATCCGAAATCAACACCCACAAGTTGGTTGTTCAAGCGCTAGCACCTGATGGGATGGACGCCCTGCGCCAGGAAGCCAGTACTCAAGAGGCTCAGACCCAAACCTTGCGCGGGATACTGGGCGATATGGAATTGCCTGAACTCACTTCAGCTACAGACGCTGTCGCATTTTCTGAAGGCCAGGAACAGCACGACAGGTCAGAGGTGGAATGTCTCGACGCCGAAGTGGGCGAGGTCCGAACGAGGAGAGACGGCGCGCGCACGTTGAGAACAGCCAAAGAGACTGAACTGCGCGCAACGACTGAGGACTTGGGTCGAGCTCGCGAGGCACTCGCAGTAGCCAGGGCTATCAAAGCAGATGAGGCGGTCAGCAACGAAGCCGCTACCGCTGAGGTTGATGAGCGCGCTGCTCAGGAGGCTTCCACTGGGTTGGAAGCTCGGTACGAGAGCGAGGATCCTGAGGGGATCGCACTTCGTGTCGATACCACATCGGCTGCCCTGACTTCACTGGAAGACCAGATTGCCGAGGCAGAGCGCTCGATCACCAAGCTTCGTATCACTCTTGACGTGCTTGGACAGAAGGGATTGGGTGAAGAGTGCGCGGCAATCGAATCCGATTTGAATGCAACCCGTATTCGATCGGCGGCTGTAGAGCAGGAAGCCAATGCGGTCCGCGTGGCGTACAACATGATCGTGCAAGTTGAGAAAGAGGCCAATACACAGTTCCTTCAACCAGTGGTGCGCCGAGTCCAACCTTACTTGAACCGAGTTCTCCCCGGGTCCCAAATCCAACTCGGAACCGACATGACGATCGAAGGCCTCCAGCGAGGAGCCGTTACTGAGCCCTTCGAATGTCTCAGCGTTGGCGCTCGTGAGCAACTCTCTATGATCACGCGCATCGCCTTCGCCGATCTTCTCGCTGACGAAGGGGTTGATGCTCCGATCATCCTGGACGATGCGCTGGTCTATGCTGACGATGGGCGCTTCGCCGACGCCTTGGCGACTCTGGCGTTTGCCGCAAAACGACACCAGATCATCATCCTGACTTGTCATGAGCACAGATATTTCGGCCTGACAGGCCCCGTGATTCGACTTGAAGAACAGGAGCAGCCTGCCTCACTGTAGCAGGGCGTGGAGTAACCGAAAACCTATATGAATATGGGGTCAGATCATCACCATAGGTTGACAATAGCGCAGCGAAGCTTTTCTCTGCACTGTATTGCTTGTCATCTGGCACCCGAATCGGCGCGTAATAATCCGGTGTATTCTGTTGCAGTCGGCCAACCGGCGGTGTTGAGTCCAGCGCTCTCGCCTTGCGGCACTTCGTAGCAAGCAAATTATGTTGGCTTGACCTCACTTTGGAGGACGTGCTGGTCTTATAGAATGATCTGCACTGCAATAGATTGGGCTATGCCGACATTGGTGATTCACGGCGCGCACCTCGCGCGCTGGGAGGATACATCGTCATTTCAAGGTGGTAATGTTCGTGCGCGAGACGTTCGTTATACATTCACGCCTATCGTGGCGTCAGGTTCGCGGAGCGGCAGCCGTTAAGCGGCAGCACGGATTGCGGGCAATTGCAATCGAGCACCTGGCCGCACGGTTGGCGGGCGGATTCCTCCAGCCGATCGATTCCGACTCGCTAAAACAGGCAATTGGCGAGGTGATCGCCATGGACCTTGGCGAATTCAACGAAATCAAAACACTTCCGGGTTTTCCAAGAGCGGCGGCGGCAACACTTGAGAAGGCTTGGGCCGCTGGCCTCAACTTTACTGAACTGTGCGACGCGACGGATGCTCTCGTTCGCTCGCGCATTGACGCTGTCGCCCGGCTCGAAGCGCGTGCGCTGGAGTGGTTGCCTCCATCGATGCGCCGGCCAGCTGACCTGGTTGATCTTGCGCTTCAGCACCTTCAGCACGCGAAGCCTCTGTTCGGAACAATCCACGTGCTCGGAAGAACAGAAATGTCGCCAGTATGGCGTCCATTCCTTGCAGCGCTGAAGGACGTGACGGACGTGCGGTGGGTCGCGGGTCCGCGTCAAGTGCCTGCCTGGGTGCAGACGCATGGTATTACGGTCGTTCGGACGCCCCCGGAGTTCCCTGAAGTTCAAAGCGAATCCTGCGCAAGCCCGCGCCACGAGGCCCTTGAGGCAATGCGTTGGGCACGTGCTCTTCTAGCCAGTGGGCGAGCCAAACCAGAAGAGATCGCCATATCCGCCGCATCACCGGCAGAATGGGACGATCACTTCGAGGCCTCAAGCGAAATGGCCGGCATTGATTTGCACTTCGTCCACGGCCGCAAAGCGGTATCGACGCGGGAGGGCCAGCTCGCGGCGGCGCTTGCCGAAGTGCTTTTGAGGGGCTTCAGCCAGGCGCGCATGACACGCTTGATCGCGTTACTACGCTCCCAAAATCCAGAATTTGAACTCATCTCCGGCAATTGGTGGCACGCGCTGCCGGAGGACGCCCCACTGCTCAACGCGGCTTCATGGCGTGACGTTCTGGCCGGGATTGCGAAGCCGGGAGACACGAATTCTGAAGCAGAGATTCGTGCTCTTAGCCGTTTGGTCGAAACACTGGCACTCGGTCTGAAGCGGGCAGCGGAGATCGGTGACACGATCTTGCCTGGCCGCAGCCTCGCGATTTGGGAGCGGGCACTTACCGAGGGCCCCCCCGAAGCCCTCGATGTGACGCTCGTATCTCTCGCGTTGCCCGATAAGGTGGCTCAGGAAGCTAATATCATCTGGGCGCCGGCGTCGTCGCTCGCGGCCGATCCTCGGCCGTGGGTGCGACTCGTTGGGCTCACGTCGCGTGCTTGGCCACGCCGCCAGACGGAAGACGCACTGTTGCCAAATCATATCGTGGATTCATCTCAGCTTGATCCTCTGCCGGTTCATCAAGCCGATCGCCGGGATTTTGACACTATTCTCAAGACAACGGCCCGACAAGTTGTTTGCTCGCGTGCGCGACGTGACACGCAGGGACGCATCAACGGTGTTTCACCTCTTTATCCGAGAGCGCCGGGTGAGATATACCGGCAACGCGCCCGAATCCCTGAGCACGCGGCTGGTTGGACTGATCGTTTGTTCGCGCGACCCGTTGAGTTCGAGGGCTTGCCCGTGGCTCGTTCAGCGCAATCGTGTTGGATCGATTGGCACACGGAGCGACTGACGCCCCACGACGGCTTGATGAAAGCCAACCACCCTCTCATCGTTGCCTCACTCAATCGACGTCAGTCCGCCACGTCCCTGACAAGGCTATTGCGCGACCCACTTGGATATCTGTGGACCTACGGGTTTCGATGGCAGGAGCCCGATGAGACAGAAGAGCCGCTGCAGCTTGATGCGTTGGCTATTGGAGGCATTCTCCATGCCATGCTTGAACGTGCTGTATCGGAACTCGAGTTACGGACACCAGGAGCGTTTGGCATAGCTGACAACGTTTCAATTGCGGACGCTGTTAGCAGGGCTCACGATGCTGTCGCGCGGGAGTGGGAACGTACTCGCCCAGTGCCACCACCGGTGATATGGGAACGTAAGTTGCTCGACATTCATGCGCTTGCAGTTTCCGCCTTGGGATACCGGGAGCAATCATTGACGGGGCAGCGAAGTTGGGCGGAAATACCGTTTGGCGGCGATATGAGTATGGAGAATCTGACCGACGAGCGCCGATCCCTATTGCCATGGGATCCGGCAACCCCAGTTGTTATCCCCGAAACAACTGTTGCGATCGGCGGGTCAATTGATCGACTCGACCTTGATGAAGCAGGCACTATTGCGCGCGTGACCGATTACAAGTCTGGAAAACCCCCTGGGAAGAAACAACCGATCCTCAAGGGCGGAGCCGAACTGCAGCGTTGTCTATACGCCTATGCGGTTCGCTCGCTCGTCCCAGCCGTGAAAGACGTTCAAGCGCGGCTTCTGTTTCCAAGAGCGGAAGAGGAAGGCCTCTACCCACTCGCGGATCCGGCGGCTGTGCTGACAAGTCTCGCCGGTTTTATAATCGCTGCTCAGCATTGCGCCATAGCGGGGAACATGTTGCCAGGGGCTGGAGCGCAGGATGATTACAATGATCTCGCCTTTGCGCTGCCAGGCGGCGCAAAGGAAAGCTACTTCGAGCTAAAGAGCAGTCTCATTGCCGAGCATCTCGCAGAACTCTCGCCTTTGTGGGGGCTGGAGTGACGCCTAAGCCCAGCGTTCTAACCGATCTGCCGGCTCGCCGGCGCGCTCTACTCGATCACAGTACGACGCTCCTCGTGGAGGCTGGTGCCGGGAGCGGTAAGACGGCACTCATGGCCGGTCGCGTGACGCTCCTTCTTGCCGGTGGCATCCCCACCTACGAGATCGTTGCGATTACCTTTACCGAACCTGCGGCATCCGAGTTGCGAGAGCGCATTGAGGGTTTCGTTAATCGCCTTGTACGGGGAGATATTCCGAATGAATTGCGGATAGCGCTACCCGATGGGCTTTCTGTCGAGCAGTCCGCGATGATAGCCACAGCCGACGAAACGCTTGATGAGCTTATATGCACCACAATTCACGGGTTCTGCCAGCAGTTAATCAAACCCTACCCGGTTGAAGCTGGTATCGATCCGGGGGCCATAATCATCGATCCGGAAGCGGCCAGGCTTGCCTATCAGGACTTGGTACAAGCATGGTTGTCAGCACGCTTTGGTCGAGATCGGGGTGCAGAGGGCCTCGGCAGGTTGCCTCCGTTGCCCGCGCTCGGCGAGCAGGATTTTTTTGCAGAACTGCTTGTGGGCGAGCCTGACCACGTCATCAAGCGCATTCAAGAGACAGCCGCGTTTCTAAGGAATACTCGAACTGCCACGGCACCGCCTGCAGCAATTGATCCAGACATCCTCGACGAACTTTCGCGTGAAATTGAAGCGTTCTCCGTATGGTACTCCCAGTGTGGCGTCGGGGAAGAGGAAACAGCGAACGTCATCGACGACCTTCAGCAATTCAAAACACTCATTGACGAAGCGAGGAAAGGTCCACTATCCGGGCGGAGTGTAGCGAAGCTCCTTCTCCACGTTCCCCCCGGCTGCAAGCACGGTACAGAAGCTCGTTTCAACGCATGGAGGAAGAAAGGTAAGTGGGAAACCGCAGCAGCGGCTAAGGGTCTCGGCAAACCACGTGGCGCACAGCTCTCTACTGCGGCGCAAGCGTATTACGGTCGGTGCAGCGACGCCTATACAGCCTTCGTAGCAATGGTTGCGACAAGTGCATTCGCGCAATTCGTCGCTGAATTTGCACCCCTCGCAAAACTGTATGCTGACTACAAGCGACAGGCTGCACTTCTCGACTTCGATGATCTCCTTTATCATGCGCGAAATCTGCTGGCCGGTAATGAACATGTGCGACGGGCGCTAGCGCAACGTTATCCGCGCATCCTCGTCGATGAATTTCAGGACACTGATCCTCTCCAGGCAGAGATTTTGTGGCGCCTTTGCGGGGAAGGAGACCAAGGAACCCCGTGGATAGCACGCAAGCTACGGGCTGGGAGCCTGTTTGCCGTCGGCGATCCGAAGCAGGCGATCTATCGTTTTCGTGGTGCGGACGTTGACACTTATCTCGACGCCAAACGCGCGATTCTTGAACACGACCCTGATGCCGTCCTTGAAATTGTAGCCAACTTCCGATCGCTGAAGCAGATCATCGAATTTGCGAACGATCAGTTTCGAAGACTGCTTACTGTGGAAAACGGGCAGCCTGGCTTCACCGCTTTGCAGCCGACGAGGCAATCGCGGGATGAACGACCAGCAGTCGCTTGTTTTGACATTCCGATCAGGGATAACCACAAGAACGACAAGGGAAAGATCATAGTCGATCGCGTGCGGCGCGAGGAAGCACGTACCGTCGCTGACCTGGTCACCAGGTTGATTGGTACATATCAGGTATGGGACAAACAATCGAACGCGATGAGGCCTTGCCAGGCCGGGGACATTGCGCTGCTCGCTCCCACTGGCACGAACCTGTGGATTTATGAGAGCGAGCTGGAACGGCGTGAACTATCGGTAGCCTCACAAGCTGGAAAGAGCTTCTACACACGCCAGGAAGTCCAGGACATGATTGCGGTCGCGCGCGCACTTGCCGATCGCCGCGATACTTTGGCGCTCGGGGCTTTGCTGCGCGGTCCGCTCGTGGGACTAACGGAAGAGGAAATCGCGGATGCCATCATGGCGCTGCCTCCCCGTGAAGAGCAGAATACTCCGCATCTTCACCTTTGGACGGATGTCCAGCTAATCACCAATCCCGTCCTAAAGCGGGCACTTGAAGTGCTGCAGAATCTCGCCCGAAAGGCGCGTCAGACAACGCCCTATCACTTGATGGCCGAGGCAATCGAGGAGCTGAACGTTCGGTCGATCTTGCGAGCCCGCTACCGTCAAAGTGCGGAGCGCGCGTTAGCAAACGTCGAAATGGTCCTGGAGATGGCCCGCACCTATGAAACCCGCGGTCTTGTCGCTTATGCAGATGCACTTCGGGCAAGCTGGGACGACACACAAAAGCACATTGAGGGCCGCCCCGATGCCGATGCGGAGGCTGTATCGATCTCGACGATGCATTCGGCCAAGGGTCTCGAATGGCCGATCGTGATTCCGATCAATTCGCCGACCGAACTCGATGAGACTATGGATTTTTTGCATCGGAGGTCGGATAACACGGTTCACTTTAAGCTCATGGGTTTCGCTGGGCCCGACTATGACATCGTCAAGAACGATGAGAGAAATCAGCAGCGCCGGGAACGTGTTCGACTTTGGTATGTTGCGCTCACGCGTGCGTGTGACCTGCTTCTGTTGCCTCGGCAGAGTGAGCGTTCTCAAAACGACTGGTTCAGCCTCTTGAATACTGATCTAACCCAAATCCCTACTCTCGACGCGTCAGCATTCGCCGTTCTGGAAATCGCCGCGTCGGAAGAGGTGACCAACAGACAGGATCAGGCGACATGGGAGGCAGAAGCCGCCGTGATCGCAGCAACCCGCCGCTCGATTACTTGGCGGAGTCCAAGCCGTCACGATGGGCCAGTAGCCGAAGAGTTAGGGCCTTCAGACGGGGGGGCGTTTGTCGGTGAAGGCGCGTTTGGCGAAAGTACGTCAACGGAAACACCGCGAGATGAAGAGCGCATCGCAGTCAAGGGCGGCCGAGAGCGCGGCATTGTGCTGCACAAACTCCTCGAAGAGGTGCTAACAGGCGAGACTTCAGAACACGCCGATGCCTTGGAGAAGCGAGCTCAGGCACTCCTTTCCGAACTTGGTATTGCTGAAGCGAAGAGCGCCGAAGATGGTCCATATCCCCCCGAACTCGCCGCATCTGTGAGACGTGGATTGCAGATTCCAGAAGTGGCATCTCTAAGGCCTCGGTTGTTGCCTGAGGTAACGGTATTTGCCGCAGACCTAGTCGGGCAGAACGTGGTCTTTGTTGGTGGCATTGCGGATGCCTTGGTGCTCTGTGATGGTGACAGAATCGATATGGTCGTCGA